>Ga0209024_1000387_pt1 | contig 79901 bp, 77 predicted proteins | sample AutmiccommunBRH5_FD_187380 | JGI IMG/M metagenome (GOLD analysis project Ga0209024, IMG submission 187380) | Deep subsurface microbial communities from Mt. Terri, Switzerland - Autotrophic microbial communities BRH/5 (SPAdes) (version 2) | ecosystem: Environmental > Aquatic > Deep subsurface >... | reverse complement strand
GCGAGGCTACCGCAGCCAGACCCGCGCGTAGGGCGGCAGCGCCACGGCGCCGCCGTGCGCCACCACCGGCGCGTCGGACAGCGCGTCGTGCAGCGTCCGCGCCCCGTGCCGGCGCACTAAGCCCTCGGGCAGCGAGGTCCAGCCCTCGGTGAGGTTGAACAGGCACACCACGCTGCCCGCCGGGGCGTGGCGGGCGAACGCGAACACCGCCGAATTGCCGCCTTGCAGCACCTCGGTGGGGTGGCTTGCGTGAAACTCGGGCACCCGTGCGCGCCGCGCGAGGATCGCGCGCAGCCCGGCCAGCACCCGGCCCGGCGGCGTGGCGGGATCGGCCTGCGCCGCCGCCACACGCTCCCAGTCCATCCGCGGGCGGTGCAGCCAGCGGCTGTCGTGGGCGTGGGGCGGATAATCGCGGTAGCCGTAATCGTTCAGAAGCGCGATCTCGTCGCCCATGTAGACCAGCGGGATGCCGCCGTAGCTGGCGATCAGCGCGTGGCCCATCAGGATGCGGTCGATGGCACGCTCGACGCCCTCGGCATCGCCCGCGTCCAGCGCGCGTTCCAGCCCGGCGAGCGAGGCCAGCGTGCCCGAGATGCGCCGGTCGCCGGTTTCGGGGTTGATCTGGAACAACTCGCCCTTCGCGAACGAGCCCGGGAACACCCCCTCGTAGAAATCCGACAGGAAGGCGCGGTGGGCGCGCCCGTCGAGGCCCACCGCGGCCGCGTCCTCGTCGGTCACCGCCCAGCCGATATCGTCGTGGCAGCGCAGGTAGGTGGCGTAGGTGGCGTTGGTCAGCACCGGCGGGAAATGGCTGCGCAGGACGTGGGTCATGAGCCCGGTGTCGCGCGCGGCCAGCGCCGACCACACCTGCACCATCAGCGAGTTGTGGTAGGCGAGGTTGCCCTCCTTGCCGTCGTGCTCGCCGCGGCCGAGGTAGGGCAGCATCTCGGCCGGGCCGACGATCGCCTCTTCGAGGTGGATCACCGCCGGCGCCACGATCCGGCACGCCGCGCGCAGGGCCCGCAGGATCAGGTGGCATTCCGGCTCGGACTGGCAGCGGGTGCCCATCCGCTTCCACAGGAACGCCACCGCGTCGAGGCGCAGCACGTCGACGCCGCGGTTGGCGAGGAACAGCATCACCGCGCACATTTCCAGGAACACCGCCGGGTTGGCCCAGTTCAGATCCCACTGGTGGGTGTTGAAGGTGGTCCAGACCCAGCGGCGGCTTTCCTCGTTCCAGGTGAAATTGCCCGGCGCGGTGTCGGGGAACACCTCGACCAGGGTCGATTCGTAGCGGCGGGGCAGGGTGTCGTCGGGGAACATCAGGTAATAGTCCTGATAGGCCGGGTCGCCGGCGCGCGCCTTGCGGGCCCAGGCGTGTTCCTGCGCGGTGTGGTTCAGCACCAGGTCGACGCAGACCGAGATGCCGCGGGCGTGGGCGGCGGCGGTGGCGGCCTCGAGGTCGGCCATGGTGCCGTGGATGGGGTTGATCTTGCGGTAGTCCATCACCGAATAGCCGCCGTCGTTGTCGCCCGGGCGGGGCTTCAGGCAGGGCATGAAGTGGATGTAGGTGATCCCGAGATCGACGAGGTAGTCGAGCCGCCCGACCACGCCCTTCAGGTTGCCGGCGAAGCGGTCGATGTAGAAGACGTAGCCGGCCATGTCGGGGCGCAGGAACCAGTCGGGCTCGATATCGCGCGCGAGGTCGCGCAGGCGCAACTCGGCCGGGCGGTCGGCCCACGCCTTGCGCAGCAGCCGGTCGAGCCTTGCGGCGAAGTCGGCGTAGTCGGGGCGGTGGCCGTAAAGGCGCGTCAGCATGCCCCACAGGTCGTCGCGGCTGCGCCGGTAGCGCAGCGCGAAGAGGGTATCGTCGCGGTCGGTCGGCTGGGCGCGGGTGGCCATGGCGGGGCTCCGTCGGGGGCGGGGGCGGGGCCGGGCCGGGGCCCGGGCATTCCCGCCACCAATACCGCCCCCGGTGCGGCCCGCGCCAGCCCTTCCGCGCCCGCCTAGAGCATGTCGCGCAAAAGTGGGAACCGGTTTTGCGCTTCTCGGACATGCGAAATCAGAAGGTTGGAGTGGCTCGGGTGAATGCGGATGAACGCGATCCGCTTAGTAGAGCAGCGTGGTGTAGAGGCGATAGGCGTCGTCGGCATTTGCGATGGTGGTCAGCGCGCCGGCGTCGCGGGCATAGGCGCGCACCGCGCGGTTGGTCTGCGGACCCCAGATGCCGTCGATGCCGCCGCTGTAATAGCCCAACGCCCGCAACTGCCGCTGCACGTCGCGGCGATCCTCATGGCGCAGGTCGTCAAAGCCGTAGGCCAGCGCCGAGGCATAGACCGCCGGGTCGCGGTAGGGGCTGCTGCGGGTCGGCTGCGGCGCGTAGCGCACGACCTGGGTTTGCTGCGGGGCGTAATAGCGGGTCGAGGGCACGGTGGCGTAGGTGGTATAGTTCGGGGCCGCGCGCCGGGCGCCCTGGGCGCGGGAGTGGCGGACGACCTCGTGCACGATCACCGCGGCGGCGACGCCCTTGATGAAGGCACGCTCGCTGCTGCCGGCGGCTGCGGGGGCGACGCTGGCGGCCATCAGCGTGACGGCGGCGGTGGTGGCGAGGGCGAGGGTTCTGAACGTGGCTTTCATGGCGATCTCCTGACAGGTGTCCGGCGTGGAGCCGGCGTGGGTGGTCGTGATGACGCCAGATGGCCCGATCGCGGCCTGACAGGCAAAAACGCCGCGCTGACAGCGAGAAACGCGGGCGTGCTATCGGATAACACCGGCCTCCGGCGGGGGCGTTGCGGGTCAGGGCACTCGCGTTGGGCAACCTGCCATCAACAGAGACGCGAAGCGGCAAGGGCGGCGCCCGCCCCGCGGCCTGTCGGATTCGGGGCGCCGAATCCAGGTTGCGGGGTTTGGCATCGAGTGGAGCGTCTGGAGGCGGGGGTGTCCCATCCTGCGCGTTTTCTTCGGGATTTGAGGGATCGGCGGGCGTTTGCGGTGCGCACGAGGTTGAGGGCGAAGTGCCGGACATTGCCATGTTGCGCGCGCCGCGGCCCTTTCGCAGGCGGGAAGGATCGTCGCGGAAGGTGACGTCGAGAACCCGGTGGCGGCGGTTCCCGATGGCCCCGTGGTCGCGGATTGCCCGGCGGCACCTCGCTGCCCCGCGCCTTCGATCGCCCCCCATCGCTGCCCGCGATGCAAGGGCGGGCAGCGGCCCCAAGCCTGACCTCGGAGGCGGGCAAACCACAAGACAAGCGCCCTCCCTTTCCGGTCTTGCCGCAGGCAAACCTTCGGTTAGACGGGTGGGCGCTTTTGCAACGTCGGCCTGCGGAACCGACGTTCGAGGCCGTTGCACCACAAAGTGCCTTGCTCCGCCGTAGCGGCCCCCACCCGAGGAGGGGCGCCGCCCGGCGGCGCGGCGCGGGCGGGCGTCATGACGGAACTTCGGATTTCCCCACGCCCTTGCCCCCGGTTGCCTTCGCACGCGCCCGCGGCCATAACGGCGCGCATCTTCAGGGGGCGCCATGACCATCCATCTTCACCGCAGCGACCTGCCGGCGGGCCTGTCGCTCGGGCCCGTCGTCGCCATCGACACCGAAACCATGGGGCTCAACCCCCACCGCGACCGGCTGTGCCTGGCCCAGCTATCCGCCGGCGACGGCGATGCGCATCTGGTGCAGATCGCCCGCGGCCAGACCACGGCGCCGAACCTCGTCGCGATGCTGGCCGACCCGGCCACGCTCAAGCTGTTCCACTTCGCCCGCTTCGACATCGCAGCACTTCACAACGCCTTCGGCGTGGTCTGCGCGCCGGTCTGGTGCACCAAGATCGCCTCGAAGCTGGTGCGCACCTACACCGACCGGCACGGCCTGAAATACCTGTTGCAGGAGCTTCTGGGCATCGACATCTCCAAGCAGCAGCAGACCTCGGACTGGGGCGCCGAAAGCCTGAGCGAGGCGCAACTGGCCTATGCCGCCTCGGACGTGCTGCACCTGCACGCGCTCAAGGCCGCGCTCGGGCCGCTGCTGGCGCGCGAGGGGCGCGCGGAGATGGCGCAGGCGTGCTACGATTTCCTGCCCACGCGGGCGCTGCTCGACCTTCAGGGGTGGCCCGATGTCGATATCTTCGCCCACTGACGCCGCCGCCGACGCGGCCGCCCTGCTGGCCGCCGGCCGCCGGGTGATCGCGGCCGAGGCGGCGGCGCTGGCGGCGCTGGCCGACAGCCTCGGCGCGCCCTTCGCGCAGGCGGCCCGGGCGATGCTGGCGGCGCGCGGGCGGGTGATCGTGTCGGGGATGGGCAAGTCGGGCCATGTCGCGCGCAAGGTCGCGGCGACGCTGGCCTCGACCGGCACGCCGGCGCAATTCGTCCACCCCGCCGAGGCCAGCCACGGCGATCTGGGCATGATCACCGCCGCCGACGTCGCGCTGGTGCTGTCGAACTCGGGCGAGACGCCGGAACTGGCCGACCTCGTGGCCCACACCCGCCGCCACGCGATCCCGCTGATCGGCGTCGCCTCGCGCCCCGGCTCGACCCTGCTGCGCCAGGCCGACATCGCCATCGTGCTGCCCGCGGTCGAAGAGGCCTGCGGCACCGGCGTCGTGCCCACCACCTCGACCACGATGACGCTGGCGCTGGGCGACGCGCTGGCGGTGGCGATCATGGAGGCGCGCCGCTTCACCCCCGAGGATTTCCGCGCCTTCCACCCCGGCGGCAAGCTGGGCGCGCGGCTGGCCTCGGTGGCCGACCTGATGCACCCGGTGGCCGAGATCGCGGTGGTGGCACCCGAAACCCCGATGGCCGAGGTGCTGCTGGCGATGGGCGCGAAGGGCTTCGGCGTCGCGGCGGTGTGCGAGGGCGACGGCCGGCTGGCCGGCATCGTCACCGACGGCGACCTGCGCCGCCACATGGCGGGCCTGTTCGAGCATGTCGCGCGCGACGTGATGACCGCCGCGCCGCGCACCATCGCGCCGGGCGCGCTGGCCGCCGCGGCGCTGGCCGAGATGGAGGCGCGCACGATCACCGCGCTGCTGGTGGTCGAGCCCGGCGGCAGCCGCAACCTCGTCGGGCTGATCCATGTCCACGACTGCCTGCGCGCCGGGGTCGCCTGAGCCGTGGCGCGGCGCGACAACGCCTATTCCCGGGTGATCGCATGGCTCAAGCTGCTGTTGCCGCTGGCGGCGCTGGCGCTGCTGTCGACGCTGTTCCTGGTCGCGCGCACCATCGACCCGACCCGCGCGATCCCCACAGCCGAGGTCGATGTCGCCGACCTGGCGCGCGATCCGCGGGTGCGCGCGCCCGACTACACCGGCGTCACCGCCGACGGCGGCGCGCTGCGGGTGGTGGCCGAAACCGCCTGGCCCGACCTCGACGGGCAGGCGCGGATGGCGGCGCGGGTGGTGCGGGGCGAGCTGGTCACCCCCGACGGCGCCCGCTACGAGATGACCGCGCTCGAGGGGGTGATCGACGCCGAGGCCGGCCGGGTGGTGCTGGACGGCGACGTGGTGGTGTCGTTGCCGGCGGGCTACACCGTGCGATCGGCGCGGATCGAGACCAGCCTCGACGCCTCGCGGCTTGTCAGCCCGGGGCCGGTGGCGATGGAGGGCCCGATCGGGCAGTTGTCCGCCGGCGCGATGGAGGCGCGCGCCGAGGTGGTTGGCGCAACAGATGGTGATCGACGTCATGTCGTGGTTTTCACCGGCGGCGTGAAGCTGATATACGACCCCGAACCTGGGGAGTGACCATGGGGTATCGATCTGCGGCGGCGCTGTGCGCCGCGTTCCTTCTGGCGGCCGCGCCGCTGGCCGCGCCGGCGCAGGGCACGGCGACGAATGTCGGCGGGCTGCGGGTGGCGGCCGGCCAGCCGGTCGAGATCACCGCCGAACAGGCCCAGGTCGATCTGACGGCCGGGGTGGGCACCTTTTCCGGCAATGTGCTGATCGTGCAGGGCGACATGCGCCTGACCGCGCCCGAGGTGCGCGCCGATATCGAGGCCGGCGCCGACGGCCGGCGGCGGATCGTGCGGGTGCATGCCTCGGGCGGCGTGGTGCTGGCCTCGCCCACCGAGGCCGCCGAGGGGCGCGACGCGGTCTACGACGTCGACGCCGGCGAGGTGGTGATGACCGGCGATGTCGCGCTGACCCAGGGGCGCAACGTGATCACCGGCGAGCGGCTGGTGGTGCAGCTTGCCGACGGTTCGGCGGTGATGGAGGGGCGGGTGCGCACCCTTTTCGACGCCGGCGGCAGCAACGCCACCGGCGGTGCCACGCCGCAGGGCGCTGCACCGGAGGCCGCCAGGTGAGTGCCGCGCCCTTGCGGGTGACCGAGGGCGATGTCGGGCTGCGCGTCATCGGCCTGCGCAAGAGTTACCGCCGCCGCCTGGTGATCCGCGATGTCAGCCTGTCGCTTGGCCGCGGCGAGGTGGTGGCGCTGCTCGGGCCCAACGGCTCGGGCAAGACGACGTGTTTCTACGCCATCGCCGGGCTGATCCGGACCGAGGGCGGGCAGGTGATCGTCGACGGCCGCGACGTCTCGCTGCTGCCGATGTATCGCCGCGCCAAGCTCGGCATCGGCTATCTGCCGCAGGAGGTTTCGATCTTCCGCGGCCTCAGCGTCGAGGACAACATCCTCGCGATCCTCGAGATCACCACCGCCGACGCCCACAAGCGGCGCGAGCGGCTGGAGGATCTGCTGTCGGAGTTCTCGATCAGCCACCTGCGCCGCGCGCCCGCGCTGTCGCTGTCGGGGGGCGAGCGGCGGCGGGTGGAGATCGCGCGCTGCCTGGCCGCCGAGCCGCGCTACCTGCTGCTCGACGAGCCCTTCGCCGGGGTCGACCCGATCGCGGTGGGCGAGATCCGCGCGCTGGTGGCCGACCTGCGCAATCGCGGCATCGGCGTGCTGATCACCGACCACAACGTGCGCGACACGCTCGAGATCGTCGACCGCGCCTACATCCTGCACGACGGCACCGTGCTGATGAGCGGCGACGCCGACGCCGTGGTGCGCGACGAGAACGTGCGCCGGGTGTATCTTGGCCAGAACTTCCGCATCGGCTAGGCCGGAGGTGCCCGGACGCGGGCGGGGCAGGGAAGGCAATCGCATTTGACCGGTTCCCACCAGCGGCGACGCGAAGAAACGAGGGCAGGGCCCGCACCGCGGGGTGGGCGAGAAGCGCCCGCGTCGCGCCGAAGGCGGGCGCATGTGGCGCGACGGGGGCGGTGCGGGCGCTGCCCGGCGTGCCGCCGGGCAAGACGGTGGAGAGCGGGCGCATTTCTTTCTAATGCCGGACACGGCCGAAGTGTGACCGATCCGGGGCCGGCGCGGCGATGGCGCTGAAACCCGCACTCGGGCTGCGCCAGACGCAGCGGCTGGCGCTGACGCCGGGGCTGCGCCGGTCGCTCGACATCCTGCGCCTGCCCGCCGCCGACCTTGCGGCGGCGGTGGCGCAGGCGGCGGCCGAGAACCCGTTCCTGGCGGTGGCCCCGCCCCGCCCCGCCCGGCAGGGTGGGGGCGGCGTTGCCGGGCCCGTCATGCCGGAAGCGCCGCCGCCGTCGCTGCCCGAGGCGCTGATGCGCCAGATCGCGCTGATGCGGCTGCCGCCGGCGGTGGCCGCGTTGGCCGCGCAACTGGCCGGAGACCTGCGCGAGGACGGCTATCTCGACACCCCGCTCGACAGCTACGACGCGCCCGACGCAACGCTGGCCGCCGCCCTTGCCGCGTTGCAGGAGTGCGAGCCGGCGGGCGTCGGCGCGCGCAGCCTGGCCGAGTGCCTGACGCTGCAATTGCGCGAGCGCGGCGTCGCGCCCCGCCTGGCCGCCGCGGCAATCGCGCGCATCGAGCTGTTCGCGGCCGGCGACGAGGACGCGCTGGTGCGCGCCCTCGCCGTGCCCGCCGCCGAGGTGCGCCGGCTTGCCGGGCTGGTGCGCCGGCTGCGCGCCCGCCCGGTCGACCCCGACGCGCACGAGCCGGTGCGCGTGCTGCTGCCCGACCTCGTGGTGCGGCGCCTGCCCACCGGGGTGCTGGCGGTCGATTGCGCCGACGATGCGCTGCCCCGGGTCGGGCTCGACCGCGGCGCCTTGGCGCAGGCCGGCGGGATGGAGGCGGCGGCGCGGCTGCGGGCCGAGGGGCTCGACCTGATCCGCGCCATCGTCCGGCGCCGGCGCACCCTGCGGCGGATCGGCGCGGCGCTGGTGGCCGCGCAGCCGGGCTATTTCGCGATCGCGCCGGGGATGGGGGCGCGGCTGATCGTCCCGCTCAGCCGCCGCGACCTGGCCGCGGCGCTGGACCTGCACCCCACCACCGTGGGCCGCGCCGTGGCCGGCAAGGCGCTGGCCTTCGAGGGGCGGGTGCTGCCGTTGACGATGTTTTTCTCGCCGGCGCTGGGGGGCGCGGGGGCGGCCGCGGTCTCGGGGGTGACGGCGCGCCAGGCGCTGGCGCGGGCGCTGGCCGCCGAAGACCCCGCGGCGCCGCTTTCGGACGAAGCGCTTGCCGCGGCGCTCGCTGCGGAAGGCGTTGACATCAGCCGGCGAACTGTCGCCAAATACCGGGGATGCATGCGGATACCGTCCTCGCACGAACGGCTTCGGCGCCACAGGCGGCGCGGCATGCAGCCACGTTCCCCGACCAACGGGGACAATTGAGCATCCTGACGGCCGGCCGTGGCCAGAGCGCCCGTAACCGCCCGCAATTCGAGGAAAAATCATGCGCTACCAGATCAGCGGCAAGCAGATCGACGTCGGCGACGCACTCCAGACCCATGTCAAGCAGGAGCTTTCCGAGGTGATGGAGAAATACTCGCAGCGGCCGACCGAAGCCGTCGTGGTGTTTTCGCGCAACGCGCACGAGTTCGTCTGCGAGACGACCGTGCATCTTTCCACCGGAATGACCGCGCAGGCCAGCGCCCGCGCCACCGAGATCTATGCCGCCTTCGACAATTGCCGCGACAAGATGGACAAGCAACTGCGCCGCTACAAGCGCCGCCTGAAGGATCACCACCGCGACCGTGATCGCCCGGTTGAATTCGCCGGAGGCTCGGCCTATATCCTCGCCGCATCCGAAGAGGGGGACGAATCGGAGCCCGACACGCTGCAGCCCATGATCATCGCCGAGATGCAGACGCGGATCCCGCAACTGTCGGTCGGCGAGGCGGTGATGCAGATGGAGCTTGCCGGGTCGCCCGTTCTCGTGTTCCGCAACGAGGGAACCAAGGGGCTTGGCGTGGTCTATCGCCGCGACGACGGCAATATCGGCTGGATCGAGCCTGAACTGGCAAACTGAGGCTCCGGGCAACCGGCGCCGGGGGCGGGAAGAGGCGATGCAACTCTCGACGCTGCTGCGACCGGAGGCTGTCCGGGTCGTCGGCAATCCGACCAGCAAGAAACGGCTGTTCAACGACCTCGGCGAGATCGCCGCCGCCGTCTACGGGATCGACCCGGCGGCGGCGGTGGACGCGTTGCAGGACCGCGAGAACCTCGGCCCGACCGGCGTCGGGCACGGCGTGGCGCTGCCGCATGCGCGCATCGAGGGGGTGGACGGGGTGCGCGGGGTGTTCGTCCGCCTCGAACGGCCGCTCGATTTCGAATCGGTCGATCGCCAGCCGGTGGATCTGGTGTTCGCGCTGTTCGCGCCGCGCGATTCCGGGGTCGAGCACCTCAAGGCGCTGGCGCTGGTCTCGCGCACCCTGCGCGACCGTGCGGTCTGCGCCAAGCTGCGTGCCAACGTCGAGCCCGAGACGCTGTTCGCCCTGCTGACCGAGGCGCAGGGCCACAAGGCCGCCTGAGCGCCGGGGCGGCCGCCCGCCCCCTTGCCGGCCCCCCGGGGCGCGGACTAGTCTGCGGGCGAACCGCCACGGGGACATCATGAAGATCGGCATTCTTCAAACCGGCCACGCGCCCGAGGCGCTGCGCGGCGCTTTCGGCGATTACCCGACGATGTTCGCGCGCCTGCTCGACGGCCACGGCTTCGACTTCCAGGCATGGCCGGTGGTCGATGGCCGCTTTCCCGCCTCGGTGCACGACGCCGACGGCTGGCTTCTGACCGGCTCGCGCCACGGCGTCTACGACGAGGCGCCGTTCATCCCGCCGCTGATGGACTTCATCCGCACCGCCTGCGCGCAGGGCGTGCCGCTGGTGGGCATCTGCTTCGGCCACCAGGCGATCGCAAAGGCGCTGGGGGCGGAGGTGGCCAAGGCCCCGGGCGGCTGGGAGGTGGGCGCGCGCCGCTACGATTTCGAGGGCCGGCCGCTGCGGCTGAACGCCTGGCACCAGGACCAGGTGCTGAGCCTGCCGCCCGGCGCCGAGGTGGTGGCAAGCCATCCCGCGTGCCCGTTCGCGGCGCTGCGCTACGGCGACCGCGCCTTCAGCGTGCAGGCCCACCCGGAATTCTCCGACGGCTTCATCGAGGGGCTGATCGACACCCGCGCGCCCGGCGTCGTGCCCGACGACCGGCGCGAGGCGGCGCGCGCAAGCCTCGGGCAGGGGACGGACGCGGCCGAGGTGGCCGCCCGCATCGCCGCCTTCTTCAAGCAGCCCCGGGGGGGCCAATGAACGACTTTTTCGACAAGCTGCCAGAAGCCGCGCAGGCATGGCTGACCGGCCGCCGGCTGGACGAGGTGGAATGCATCGTCGCCGACATGTCGGGCGTGGCCCGCGGCAAGGCGATGCCGGCGCCCAAGTTCGCCAAGCAGACGCATTTCTACCTGCCCAACTCGATCTTCCTGCAAACCATCACCGGCGACTGGGCCGAGGACGTGGGCGAGCCCTTCACCGAGCCCGACATGATCCTGCGCCCCGACTGGGATACCGCCGCCGCCGCGCCGTGGACGGCCGACATCACGCTTCAGGTGATCCACGACATCTTCGACCAGACCGGCGCGCCGGTGCCGATCGCGCCGCGCAACGTGCTCAAGCGCGTGGTCCGGCTTTACAACGATCGCGGCTGGGTGCCGATCGTCGCCCCCGAGATGGAATTCTTCCTCGTCGCCCGCAACACCGACCCCAACAAGCCGGTCGAGCCGCCGATGGGCCGCTCGGGCCGGCGCGCCGCCGCGCGGCAGGCCTATTCGATGTCGGCGGTCGACGAATACGGGCCCGTCATCGACGACATCTACGATTTCGCCGAAGCCATGGGCCTCGAGATCGACGGCATCCTGCAGGAGGGCGGTGCCGGCCAGATCGAGATGAACCTGCGCCACGGCGACCCGGTGAAGCTGGCCGACGAGATCTTCTATTTCAAGCGCCTGATCCGCGAGGCGGCGCTGCGCCACGACACCTACGCCACCTTCATGGCCAAGCCGATCCAGGACGAGCCCGGCAGCGCCATGCACATCCACCATTCGGTGATCGACGCGGCCGGGCAGAACATCTTTTCCGACGCCAACGGCGACGAGACGCCGGCCTTCCTGCACTTCATCGGCGGCATGCAGAACCACCTGCCCTCGGTGATCGCGATGCTGGCGCCCTACGTCAACAGCTACCGCCGCTACGTTCCCGACTTCGCGGCGCCGATCAACCTTGCCTGGGGGCGCGACAACCGCACCACCGGGCTTCGGGTGCCGATCTCGGGCCCCGAGGCGCGACGGGTCGAGAACCGCCTCGCGGGGATGGACTGCAACCCCTACCTCGGCATCGCCGCCTCGCTGGCGTGCGGCTATCTCGGGCTGATCGAGGGGCGCGATCCGCAGCCCGAGTTCCAGGGCGACGCCTATGCCGCCGACGAGGGCATTCCCCGCACCGTGGGCGAGGCGCTCGACCTGTTCACCGCCGCGGGCCCGATGCACGAGGTGCTCCACCCCGCCTTCACCCGCGTCTACGCGGCGGTGAAAGAGCTGGAATACAAGGAATTCCTGCACGTCATCAGCCCGTGGGAGCGCGAGCATCTGCTGCTGAACGTATGAACCTGCTGCACGCCAACGACCGCGCCGGCGAATACCCGCCCTCGTGGTATGCCGAAACCGCCACCCCGCTGGCCCCGCTGCCGCCGCTGCAAGGCGCTGTGCGGGCCGATGTGGCGGTGGTCGGTGCCGGCTTCACCGGCCTCTCGGCGGCGCTGCACCTGGCGCGGTCGGGGCTGCGGGTGGTGGTGCTCGAGGCGCAGCGGGTGGGCTTCGGCGCCTCGGGGCGGAACGGCGGGCAGGTGGGTTCGGGCCAGCGGCTGGAGCAGGATGCGCTCGAGGCCATGCTCGGCCCCGACCACGCCCGCCGGCTGTGGGCGCTGGCCGAAGACGCCAAGGCGCTGGTGCGCGCGCTGGTCGCCGAACACGCCCCCGAGGCCGGCTGGCGGCCGGGCATCGTGCACGCCTGCCGCAAGCCGTCCGAGGTGCGCCACGCCCACGCCATGGCCGAACGGCTGGCCCGCGACTACGGCTACCGCTACGTCGAACCGCTCGACCGCGACGGGCTGCGCGCGATCGTGCCGTCCCGGGAATACGTCGGCGGCGACATCGACCACGGCGCCGGCCACCTCCACCCGCTGCGCTTCGCCTTCGGGCTGGCGCGGGCGGCGCTGGCGGCCGGCGCGCAGGTGTTCGAACGCTCCGAGGTGGTGGGGATCGACACGGGTGCGCCGGTGCGGCTGCGCACCGCCCGGGGCACGGTCGAGGCCGACCACCTGATCCTGGCGTGCAACGGCTATCTCGGCCGCCTGCACCGGGCCGAGGCGGCGCGGGTGATGCCGATCAACAACTTCATCGTCGCGACCGAGCCGCTGGGCGCGCGCGCCGCCGAGGTGCTGACCCGCGACGTCGCGGTCGCCGACACCCGCTTCGTGGTGAACTACTGGCGCCTGTCCGAGGATCGCCGGCTGCTGTTCGGCGGCGGCGAAAGCTATGGCTACCGCTTCCCGGCCGACATCCGCGCGGTGGTGCGCAAGCCGCTGCTGCGGGTCTATCCGGGGCTGGCGGACGTGGCGCTGACCCATGCCTGGGGCGGCACGCTGGGGATCACGGCGCGCCGTCTGCCGCATCTGGCGCGGCTGGGGCCCGGAATGTGGAGCGCTTCGGGCTTCTCCGGCCACGGGGTGGCGATGGGCACGCTGTCGGGGCGTCTGCTGGCCGAGGCGGTGCGCGGCGAGGCGGGGGGCTTCGCCGACCTCGCGTCGCTGCCGGTGCCGCGCTTCCCCGGCGGCCCGGCGCTGCGCGCGCCGTTGCTGGCGCTGGCGATGACGTGGTTTTCGCTGAGGGATCGGTTGGGGGTGTGAGGCACAAGACCGCGAAGGGCAGCGGCCGACCCGAGGGGTGGGCATTGCGAGTCGTTCCTATCGATTTTTTGGCGCGAGCGTTACAAGATGGGGTGCGTTGTCTTCGCCCCACCTCATAGTTATAATATGCTTGCATAGATCTTCTGAGTAAAGCGCGAAATGATCGGTCTGATCGCGCAATCCTGCCATGCCGTTTTTTATCCAGTCATTTTCTGACAATGCGTCATCACCTATCACAAAATTTCTTTTTGCGTGCAAGGCGTCGGAAAGATTCCCGTAGAATTTTATTGCTTCGGCGGGGGTTATAACATCTTGCCTGCTACTTGCCTGCCAGGTGTTGTTATTGTGCTTCGTTGTGGTAATGCGTTCAGGCCAATATCTTATCTGTGTTCTTTCAAGCTTGCGCTTGATGGACGCAGGCCTGTGTTCTGTTGTCCAGGTTGATCCAAGCAAGGAAGACTCGATCGGATTGCGGCTTGATAGTAATGCAAAAAACAAAAGCTCAATTGCGATACGCGCCTGCAAACAGGCTCCTTGCAAATAACATATGGCATCAATTCTCGAATTCTGCGGTTGTTCAGCCAGAACCAGTCCACCTGACGCGGCGGTCAATCTAACCTTGTATTCATGAAGAATCGTGAGGGTCGTGTTATTCCCGCGCCACTCGCTCAGCATTCTTGCCCCCCCTCACGCCGCCTCAACCCCCCGCCCTGCGAGCAACGCCGGCACCGAGATATCCTCGTCCAGCGCCTCCCAATGCAAGCCGTAGGCGCTGATCGTCACCGCCGCGCGCTCGGCCGGGGTGGCCTGCATCAGCCGGGGGAACCAAGCCAGCGGCACGCCGAGGGTGCGGCCGTCGGCCAGCGCCACCCACATCGTGGCGTCGTCGAAGCGGACATTGACAGCAGAAACGCCCATGCGCGGCCCGATACCCTCTCTGGTTGAGGGCATCTAAGCACGGTGGCGGAAGTGAACAAAGGGAAAATAATTGCGCCGCGCTCATGGCGTGGAAGAATGGGTCAAGAGCAAACTCAGCGCAACCGGGACGGGGGCGGGCACGGCGCGGACGGATCGTTCCGCCGCGCGGCGGACCACTCGAGGTAATCGTCAAGCGTGTGGCCAAGCCCGTCGCGCGCAAACGCCGCCAGACGCTCGCGCGCGAGGCGCACCTCGTCGGCGTCGATCAGGGGCTGGGCGGGATGCTCGCTCATGCGCGCAATCCTAGCAGAGCGCCGTCACGAGTCCATCTTCAACGCCGAGATGAACGCCGTCTGCGGAATTTCCACCTTCCCGAACTGGCGCATCTTCTTCTTGCCGGCTTTCTGCTTCTCAAGCAGCTTCTTCTTGCGCGTCACGTCGCCGCCATAACACTTCGCCGTCACGTCCTTGCGCAGCGCGGCGATGGTCTCGCGCGCGATCACCCGGCCGCCGATCGCCGCCTGGATCGGGATCTTGAACATGTGGCGGGGGATCAGGTCTTTCAGTTTCTCGCACATCGCGCGGCCGCGCATCTCGGCGCGGTCGCGGTGCACCATCATCGACAGCGCGTCCACCGGCTCGTCGTTCACCAGCACCTGCATCTTGACGAGGTTGTCCTCGCGGTAGCCGGTGATGGCGTAGTCGAAGCTGGCATAGCCCTTGGTGACCGATTTCAGCCGGTCGTAGAAGTCGAACACCACCTCGTTCAGCGGCAGGTCGTATTCCACCATCGCCCGCGCCCCGGCGTAGGTGAGGTTGAGCTGGATGCCGCGCCGGTCCTGGCACAGTTTCAGCACGTCGCCGAGGTAATCGTCGGGCACCATGATGGTGGCCTTGATCCGCGGCTCCTCGATGCGTTCGACATGGGTGAGGTCGGGCATGTCGGCGGGGTTGTGCAATTCGCGCATGGTGCCGTCGCGCATGTGCAGGCGGTAGACGACCGAGGGCGCGGTGGTGATCAGGTCGAGGTCGTATTCGCGCTCCAGCCGGTCGCGCACCACCTCGAGGTGCAGAAGCCCGAGGAACCCGCAGCGGAACCCGAACCCCAGCGCGGCCGAGGTTTCCATCTCGTAGGTGAAGCTGGCGTCGTTCAGCGCCAGTTTCTCGATCGCGTCGCGCAGGGCGTCGAAGTCGTTCGCGTCGACCGGGAAGAGGCCGCAGAACACCACCGGCTGCGCGGGCTTGAAGCCGGGAAGCGGCGCGGCGCAGGGCTTTTTCTCGTGGGTGATGGTGTCGCCCACGCGGGTGTCGCGAACCTGCTTGATCGAGGCGGTGAACACCCCGATCTCGCCCGGGCCAAGTTCGGGGATGTCGACCATCTGCGGTTTCAGCACCGCCAGCTTGTCGATGCCGTAGATCGCGCCGGTCTGCATCATGCGGATGCGTTCGCCCTTGCGGATCACCCCGTCCATGACCCGGATCAGCACGACGACGCCAAGGTAGGGATCATACCACGAATCCACCAGCATCGCCTTCAAGGGCGCGTCGCGGGTGCCCTTCGGCGGCGGCAGGCGGTTGACGATGGCCTCGAGCACCTCGGGGATGCCGAGGCCGGACTTGGCGCTGATCGCGATGGCGTCCGAGGCGTCAATGCAGATCACGTCCTCGATCTGTTGCTTGACGCGGTCGGGCTCGGCCGCCGGCAGGTCGATCTTGTTGAGCACCGGCACGATCTCGTGTCCCGCGTCGATGGCCTGGTAGACGTTGGCCAGCGTCTGCGCCTCGACGCCCTGGCTGGCGTCGACCACCAGCAACGAGCCCTCGACCGCGCGCATCGACCGCGACACCTCGTAGGCGAAATCGACATGGCCGGGGGTGTCGATGAGGTTGAGCACGTAGCTGTGGCCGTCCTGCGCGGGATAGTCGATGCGCACGGTGTTGGCCTTGATGGTGATCCCGCGCTCGCGCTCGATATCCATCGAGTCGAGCAACTGCTCCTTCATGTCGCGTTCGGCCACCGTGCCGGTCAGCTGGATCAGCCGGTCGGCGAGGGTGGATTTGCCGTGGTCGATATGGGCCACGATCGAGAAGTTGCGGATGCGCGAAAGCTCGGTCATGGGGGCGGATATGCGCGGGATCGGGGGGCCGGTCAATGGCCCGCGCGGGGGTGGCGGCGGGCTGCGGATTTCGTGTCGCAAAACCGCGGCGCCATGCTAGGATCGTGCCATTGTTTGAGGCGATTGACCCCGGAGGATGGGATGGCCGACAGCGAAGCGATCGTGAAGGAGGCCGCGGCGGCGGCGAAAGGCAAGAAACCCAAGCTCAAGAATGTCAAGGAGCCGCCGGTCGACACCAAGGCGGTGCCGCTGCCCCCCAAGCTCAAGAAAGCGCTCGAGGCCGAGTTCGGCAGCAAGCTCAAGAACGTGCGGGTGCATTCGGGCGGCAATGCCAGGGACGTCGCCAAGGCGATGAAGGCCAAGGCGTTCACCATCGGCAACGACATCTTCGTGTCGAAGCCCAAGGACGCCAAGAACGAGCAGTTGCTCGCCCACGAACTGGCGCATGTGTTGCAGGTGCGGGCCGGCAAGATGCCGCCCGAGAAGGAAGGCAAGGCCTATACCACCAGGTAGCCGGGCTTGGCGGCCGGGCCCGGATCGGGTTAGTCTGTGCGCGGAACCGGCGCGGAAGGCCGGGGCGCGGCCGAAGGGGGCGGGGGTGCACAAGCGGTTGGCGGGGTTTTTCGCGGCGATGTTCGTTGCCACGGCCGGGGCCGGCGTGGGCGACGCGGCGGCGCAGGGGCTTTCGTTCTCGTCGCGCGGCACGCCCGAGCCGGGCAGTTTCCGCGCCGCGACGCGGCTGATGGACACAAGGCTGGCGCGGCAATACGAACATTCCACCCGGTTGCGCCCGGATGCCGACCGGCTCGAGATCCTGCCGGCCTACGGCGGCGGCTATGCCGGGCAATGGCTGGAACCCGCGCGGGCGGCGGCGCGGCGCCACGGCGTGCCGGAAGACCTGTTCGTGCGGCTGGTCGAGCGCGAATCGCGCTGGAACGCGGCGGCGGTGTCGCACAAGGGCGCGGTGGGGCTGGCGCAACTGATGCCGGGCACCGCGCGCCTGCTGGGGGTGGATGCCACCGACGGGCACCAGAACCTCGACGGCGGCGCGCGCTATCTGCGGCTGATGTACGAGCGGTTCGGCACCTGGCGGCTGGCGCTGGCGGCCTACAACGCCGGCCCCGAGGCGGTCGAGCGCCATTCCGGCGTGCCCCCCTTCGCCGAGACCACGGCCTATGTGGTGGCGATCCTGGGGTCTTGAGCGGGGGCGCGGCCGGGCGGTTGGCGTGCCCGGCGCCTCTCGTTGCCCATGCGCCGGCGAACCGATGAACCCGGCACCGCGGGGGCCGATGCGCGCCGCCGTCAGGGCCGGCGGGCGCGGAAATCGCTTGGGGTCTGGCCGGTGGCGTGCTGGAAGGCGCGGGTGAAATAGGCCGCCGAAGTGAACCCGAGGCTGCTGGCCACATCCTTCACCGGCAACCGCGTGTCGTGCAGCAGCCGGCGCGCCTCGAACAGGCGGCGGTCGTGCAGCAACCCCAGCGCCGAGCGCCCGCAGGTCTGCCGGCAGACCCGCGTCAGATGCGTCGGCGTGACCCCGAGACGCTCGGCGAAGGCGGCGACGCCGGCGCCGGTGCGGAACTCGGCCTCGATCAGGTCGGTGAAGCGCTGCGCCAGCCGGCGGGCGGCGTCGGCGGGGGCCGCGTCGGCCTGCGCGGCATTGCGTTCAAGCCACACCCCGATCAGCCCGAGGTAGAGCGCGGCCGCCCGTTCCCGCCCCGGGCGGCTGGATTCGGTCTCGGCGCGCAGGCTGTCGAGCAGGGCGGTGAACTCGGCCTGGCGGGCGGCGTCGCGCAGGCGCAGGTGCAGGGGGCGGGCAGGCAGCGGATGCGCCGGCGTGCGCCCGAAGAACACCGCGCTGCCCAGCACCCCGGGCCCGGCCTCGAAGCCGTGCATGGTGCCGGCGGGGATGAACACGGCGTTGTGCCCGCCGTAGCCGCGGGTCAGCCCGGCGACGGTGATCCGCCCCTGGCCGCGGGTGAACCACAACAGCACCGGCTCGGACAGCGCGCGCATCGCCTCGACCCGCCAGCGCCCGCCCTGCGCCAGCCGCGGGATCGAGACCACGCGCATCGGCAACGGGGCGGCGGCAGCCGGCCGCGGCTGTGGGGCGAAAGTCATCGGGCTGTCCCTCGTCTGCACGCCTGTGCCGGTTCTGCTGCCGGCGCCCGCGCAGCCTAGGCGCGTGGCGCGCATTTCCCAAGGAAAAATCGCGGCCCGCGCCCGGCGGCTCAGGTGTCGGCGGCGATCTGTTGCCAGTCGGCCATGCGGGCGCGGAACCAGGTGCGCTGGCGCTTGGCATACTGGCGGGTGGCGACGATGGCGGCGGCGCGGGCCTCGGCCAGCGACATCTCGCCGCGCAGGTGGGCGGCGAATTCCGCCGCTCCGATCGCCCGGCCCGAGGGGCGGGCGGGATCGTAGCGGGGCAGGGCGGCGCGCACCTCGTCCAGCACGCCGGCGTCCAGCATCGCATCCAGCCGCGCCTCGATCCGGCCAAGCAGCACCGCCGGCGGCGGGTTGAGCAGCAGCCGCACCGCGCGGTCGGGCGCCAGCAGCGGCGGGCCGGTGTCTTCGTGCCAGGCGGCCAGCCCGCGGCCGGTGGCGCGCAGCACCTCCCACGCGCGCAGCACGCGGGCGGGGTTGGCGCGGTCGACGGCGGCGGCGGTTTCGGCATCGAGCTCGGCCACCAGCGCGGCCAGCCCGCGCGCCTCCAGCCGAGCGGCGGCCTCGGCGCGCACCGCCGCCGGCACCGGCGGGATCGCCGCCAGCCCCTCGGTCAGGGCGCGGAAGAAGAGGCCGGTGCCGCCCACCACGATCGGCCGCGCCGGCCAGGCCAGCAGCGGCGCCACCTCGCGCAGCCAGTGGCCGACGGAATAGGGCGTCTCGGCCGCGACGTGGCCGTAAAGCGCATGCGGCGCGCGGGCGATGTCGGCCGGGCCGGGGCGCGCGGTAAGGATGTGCCACAGGTCATAGACCTGCAGCGCGTCGGCGTTCACGATCACCCCGCCCTGCGCCTCGGCGATCGCCAGCGCCAGCGCCGACTTGCCGCTGGCGGTGGGCCCGGCGATCAGCACCGGCGCCTCGGGGGGCAGCCGTTCGGGGACCATCGCGTGCATGTTTCGTGCATCCGTCGCGTTCGGGCGTTGAACCCGCCCCCGGTTTGCGACATTTTGCGCGCGAGCGACAGGGGTCGCGACAGGGGGCCAGGAACCGACATGCCGGACGATGCCACGAAACCCGCCACGACCGGCACCGCCGCGCCGGCCGAGGGGCCGCGGCCGGCCTACCGCCGCGTGCTTCTGAAGATCTCGGGCGAGGCGCTGATGGGCGACCAGGGCTACGGGCTGCACCCGCCCACCGTCGCGCGCATCGCCGACGAGGTGCGCAAGGTGCACGAACTGGGCGTCGAGATCTGCATGGTGATCGGCGGCGGCAACATCTTCCGCGGCCTCCAGGGCTCCGCCCAGGGGATGGAGCGGACCACCGCCGACTACATGGGGATGCTGGCCACGGTGATGAACGCGCTGGCGATGCAGGCCGCGCTCGAGGCGCTGGGCATCCACACCCGGGTGATCTCGGCCATCCGCATGGACGAGGTGGCCGAGCCCTACATCCGCCGCCGCGCCGTGCGCCACCTGGAAAAGAAGCGGGTGTGCATCTTCGCCGCCGGCACCGGCAATCCCTATTTCACCACCGACACCGCCGCCACCCTGCGCGCCAACGAGATGGCCTGCGAGGCGATCTTCAAGGGCACCAGGGTGGACGGCGTCTACGATTGCGACCCGCGCAAGAACCCCGGCGCCAAACGCTATGACCGCGTCACCTACGACGAGGTGCTGCAGAAGCACCTCGGCGTGATGGATGCCTCGGCCATCGCGCTGGCGCGCGACAACAACCTGCCGATCATCGTCTTCTCGCTCGACGAGCCGGGGGGGTTCTGCGGCATCCTGCGCGGCGAGGGCACCTATACCACGGTGCACGGCTGAGAGGGCGGTTGCGCGCCCACGCCCCGTTCCCATCGCGCCCCGGAGCGCCTATAGAGGGCGAAGCGCCGGCGCCGACGACCGGCCACGCGACATGAAAAGAGCCTGCGATGTCCGACGAAATCGAGATCGACCTTGACGACCTGCAACGGCGCATGGACGGCGCCATGACCGCGCTGCGCCACGAGTTCGCCTCGCTGCGCACCGGACGGGCGAGCGCCAACATGCTCGAGCCGGTGATGGTGGACGCCTACGGCGCCATGACCCCGATCAACCAGGTCGGCACCGTCAACGTGCCCGAGCCGCGGATGGTGACGATCAACGTCTGGGACAAGTCGCTGGTCAAGAAGGTGGAAAAGGCGATCATGGAAAGCGGGCTGGGGATCAACCCGCAGACCAACGGCACGATCATCATGCTGCCGATCCCCGAACTCAACGAGGAACGCCGGCGCGAGCTGACGCGGGTTGCCGCGCACTACGCCGAGCACGCCCGCGTCGCCATCCGCAACGTCCGCCGCGACGGCATGGACCAGGTCAAGAAGGCAAAGGGCGACGGCATGAGCGAGGACGACCAGAAGTTCTGGACGCAAGAGATCCAGGATCTGACCGACAAGGCGATCGCCGCCGTCGATGCCGCGCTCGAAGCCAAGCAGGACGAGATCATGCAGGTCTGACCGGGACCGCCGGAGGGGAGCGGGCCGTGGCCGCCAAGGATGCCAGCACCGATGCCACCCGCGCCCCCGCGCATGTGGCGATCATCATGGACGGCAACGGCCGCTGGGCGACGCGGCGCGGCTGGCCGCGGCTGGTCGGCCATCGCCGCGGCGCCGAGCGGGTCAAGCAGATCGTGCGCGCCTGCCCCGACCTCGGGGTCGGGTGGCTGACGATCTACGCCTTCTCGACCGAGAACTGGAAGCGCTCGACCGAGGAAGTGCTGGGCCTGATGGCGCTTTTCGGCCGCTATATCGAGCGCGAGGCCGACAAGCTGTCGGCCGAGGGGGTGCGGATGCGCTTCATCGGCGACCGCGCGCCGCTGGCGCCGAAGCTGCGGGCGCTGATGGCCGGGATCGAGGCGCGCACCAGCGCCAACACCCGTCTCAACCTGACCGTGGCGATCAACTACGGCGGCCGCTCCGAGATCGCGCGCGCCGCCGCGGCCCTGGCCGCCGAGGTTGCCGACGGCGCCCTGGCGCCGGGCGCGGTGGACGAGGCCGCGCTGGCCGCGCGGCTCGACACCGCCGGGCTGCCCGACCCCGACCTGGTGATCCGCACCTCGGGCGAGACGCGGGTGTCGAATTTCCTGCTGTGGCAGGCCGCCTATGCGGAATACGAGTTCACGCCGACGCTGTGGCCCGATTTCACCCCCGACGAGCTTGCCACCATCCTCGACCGTTTCGGCACCCGCGAGCGGCGCTTCGGCGGCGCGGAGTCGGCGTGAGGGGCGCGGGGCGCGCGCGGGCGGAGAGCCCCGGGGCGCTGCCCCGGACCCCGGAGTATTTCACCCAAGGTGAAGCCGGGCAGGGGAAGCGGGGCGGGCGATGAGCGCGGGGCGGTTCGGCGATCTTGGCGTGCGCGTCGCCTCGGGCGCGGCGATGGCCTTGGTCGGGCTTGGCGCGGTGTGGGCGGGGGGCGCATGGTTCGCGGCGCTGTGCGGCCTCGTCGTCGGGGCGGCGCTGTGGGAGATGTTCGCGATGCAGACGCCTGCGCGCGACGGGGGGCGCGACGGGGCGCGCGACGGGGGGCGCAACCGGGCCCGCGGCGGCGCGCTGGCGGCGTTGGGGGGCGGCGCGGTGTTCGCCGCGGGGCTGGTGCCGGCGGCGGCGGTGGTGCCGCTTCTGCTGCTGCCGGCGCTGCTGTCGCTGGCGTTGGTGCGCGCCGGGCGGCGGCGGTTCGCGGGGTTCGCGGCGCTGGTGGCGCTGGCGGGCTTCGGGCTGGTGCACCTGCGCGCCGACATCGGGCTTGCGGCGATGCTGTGGCTGGCGCTGGTGGTGGTCGCGACCGATGTCGCGGGCTATTTCGCCGGTCGGGCGCTGGGCGGGCCGAAGCTGTGGCCGCGGGTGAGCCCGAAGAAGACGTGGTCGGGCACGGTGGCGGGCTGGCTGGCGGCGGGCGCGGTGGGGGCCGGGTTCGTGGCCTGGGGCGGCGCCGGGGCCGGGCTGATCGGGGTCAGCGTGGCGCTGTCGATGGCGGCGCAGGTGGGCGACGTGTCGGAAAGCGCGATCAAGCGGCGCGCCGGGGTCAAGGACAGCTCGGCCCTGATCCCCGGCCACGGCGGGGTGATGGACCGTTTCGACGGCATGTTCGGCGCCGCGCTGGCGCTGCTGGTGATCGAGCGGGCGGTGGCGTTGCCGGCGTTGTTCGGAGGGTAGGCGCGATGCGGCGGATCAGCGTTCTGGGGGCCACCGGCTCGATCGGCGAGAACACGCTGTCGTTGCTGGAGGGGCGCGCGGATGTCGCGGTGGTGGCGCTGACCGGCGGGCGCAACGTCGCGCGGCTGGCGGCGCTGGCGCGCGCCCATCGCGCCGAGATCGCGGTATGCGCCTTCCCCGAGGGGCTGGCGGACTTGCGCGCGGCGCTGGCCGGCTCCGGCATCGAGGCCGCGGCGGGCCCGGCGGCGCTGCTCGAGGCGGCGGGCCGGCCGGCCGACTGGGTGATGTCGGCCATCGTCGGCGCGGCGGGGCTGGCGCCGGGGTTCGCGGCGCTGGCGCAGGGCGGCACGCTGGCGCTGGCCAACAAGGAAAGCCTGGTCGCCGCCGGCCCGCTGCTGCTGGCCGAGGCGGCGCGCCACGGCGCCACCATCCTGCCCGTGGACAGCGAGCATTCGGCGGTTTTCCAGGCCCTGCGGGGCGAGGACCGGGCCGGGGTGGAGCGGGTGATCCTGACCGCCTCGGGCGGGCCCTTCCGCGACTGGCCGGCCGAGCGGATCGCGGCCGCCACCGTGGCCGAGGCGGTGGCCCATCCCAACTGGTCGATGGGCGCGCGGATCTCGATCGATTCGGCGAGCCTGTTCAACAAGGCGATGGAGATGATCGAGGCGCGCGAGTTCTTCGGCCTGCGCCCCGGACAGATCGAGGTGGTGATCCATCCCCAATCCATCGTCCACGCGCTGGTGGGCTTTGCCGACGGCGGGTTGATGGCCCATCTCGGCCCGCCTGACATGCGCCACGCCATCGGCTATGCGCTGCACTGGCCGGCGCGCGGGCCGGTGCCGGTGGCGCGCCTCGACCTGGCCGCGCTGGGCCGGCTCGACTTTGCCGCGCCGGACGAGGGCCGGTTTCCGGCGCTGCGGCTGGCGCGCGAGGTGATGGCGGCCGGCGGGCTGGCGGGGGCGGCGTTCAACGCCGCCAAGGAGGTGGCGCTGGACGGATTCGTGGCCGGCACCATCGGCTTTGCCGACATGGCCGGCGCGGTCGAGGAGACGCTCGCCCGGCTTTCGTCCGATCCGGGCCTTGATGTCGCCGCGCGCGACCTTGATACCGTGCTGCACATGGACCATTTCGCAAGAATGCGGGCGGGCGAGGTGATCGCCGGGTTGGCACCGCGTCGCGCGGCAAGGGGGTAGGGTTTGGATCTCGTTTCGCTGGTTCCGTCGTCGGGCGGGCTGCTGTTCACCGTGGCCGCGTTCGTCGTTGCCCTTCTGATCATCGTTGCCGTGCACGAGTTCGGCCATTACATCGTCGGCCGCTGGTCGGGGATCCATGCCGAGGTGTTCTCGCTCGGGTTCGGGCCGGTGCTGCTGTCGCGGCGCGACCGGCGCGGCACCCGCTGGCAGATCGCGGCGCTGCCGTTCGGCGGCTATGTCAAGTTCCTGGGCGATTCCGATGCCGCCTCGGGCAAGGACGGCGACAGCATCGCAGCACTCAGCCCGGACGAGCGCCGCCATACCATGCACGGCGCGCCGCTGTGGGCGCGGGCGGCAACGGTGGCCGCGGGGCCGCTTTCCAATTTCGTGTTTTCGATAGCGGTGTTCACCGCGGTGGTGATCGCGCAGGGCGTCGCGACCGAGGCGCCGGTGGTCGGCCGCATCCACGCGCTGCCGGCCGCCTTCACCCCCGATCCCGCCGCCGGGCCGGTGTTGCAGGCCGGCGACCGTATCGTGGCCGTCGCCGGGCACGAAACCCCCGATCTTGCCGCCTTCGGCGCGGTGCTCGACACGCTGCCGGCAACGCCGCTGCTGTCCTACGACGTGCTCCGCGACGGGCAGGAGGTGACGGTGCGCGGCCCGCAGGCGCTGCCGCCGCGGGTGGCCGGGGTGCAGCCGCGCTCGGCCGCGTTCGAGGCCGGGCTGCGCGAGGGCGACGTGGTCACCGCCATCGCCGGGCGCCCGGTCTATGCCTTCCGCACCCTGCGCGAGACGGTGGGCGCCTCGGACGGGGCGACGCAGGATCTGACGATCTGGCGCGACGGCAGCGAAACCGCGGTGGAACTGCGCCCGAGGCGCGCCGACCTGCCGCTGCCCGACGGCGGCTTCGAGACGCGCTGGCTGATCGGGCTGTCGGGCTCGACCGCCTTCGAGCCGCAGTTGCGCACCCCCGGCCCGATCGAGGCGCTGGGCTTCGGCGCGGTCCAGACCTGGGACATCGCGCGCACCTCGATCTCGGGGCTCGGGCACATGCTGACCGGGGCGATCAGCACCTGCAACCTGTCGGGCCCGATCGGCATCGCCGAAACCTCGGGCGCGATGGCGGCGCAGGGCACCGCCGATTTCATCTGGTTCCTGGCGCTGCTGTCGACGGCGGTGGGCCTGCTGAACCTGTTCCCGATCCCGGTGCTCGACGGCGGGCACCTGGTGTTCCACGCCTGGGAGGCGGTGGCCGGCAAACCGCCGAGCGACCGCGCGCTGCGGGTGCTGATGACCGCCGGGCTGACGGTGCTGCTGTCGCTGATGGTGTTCGCGCTGAGCAACGACATCTTCTGCCCCTGAGCCGCTTTCCGCCGATGCAGGGCGCAACCTCCGGTTGTCACAGCGGCGGCGCCGCGCTGCCGCAATCGTGCCATATTGCACGATTATCCCGGCATCGACTTCGGAAGGAGGGCAGTCATGGCTTATGTAAACGATGGCGTTCGCGGCCTTTCGCTGATCGTGCAGATCAACGCCGACAGGTTGTTGTTCGTGGCCACTCTGGTGGTGGCGCTGCTGGCGGGGGCGTTCATCGGCTCGCTGCTGGTCTGAGGCCGTCTTGGCGTTTTGACAAGACCCGGCATTCCCGCTAGGCAGTCGACAACGACAAACAGCGGAACGGGACGGTCAGATGCGGCTCTGGGGGGGCGGACGATCGGACGGGCCGAGGCCGGCGCAAGCGCCGAGCGGGGCCTGTCTGCTTATCATATCGTTCGTGTTTACAATCGCTTGCGCGCTCTGGCCTGGCCCGGTGGCAGCGCAAACCTACAGTTTCGGGTCGATCGTCGTCGAGGGCAACGAGCGGATCGAGACCGGCACGGTGCTGTCCTATGCGGGAATCGCCACCGGCAGCGCGGTCAGCGCGGCCGAACTCAACGATGCCTATCAGCGCGTGCTGGGCTCGGGGCTGTTCGAAACCGTGGAACTGGTGCCCGACGGCGGCACCCTGCGCATCCGCGTGTCCGAGTTTCCCACCGTCAACCAGATCGCGTTCGAGGGCAACCGGCGGCTTGAGGACGACGCGCTGCGCGGCCTCATCGGCTCGCAGGAGCGCCGGGTCTATTCGCCCGACCAGGCCGAGGCCGACGCCGCCGCGATCTCGGCGGCCTATCTCCAGGCCGGCCGGCTGGCCGCGACCGTCGATCCGCGCATCATCCGCCGCTCCGAGAACCGCGTCGATCTGGTGTTCGAGATCCGCGAAGGCGTGGTCGCCGAGATCGAGCGCATCACCTTCCAGGGCAACCGCGCGTTTTCCGACAGCCGGCTGCGGCGGGTGCTCGACACCAAGCAGGCCGGCGTGCTGCGCCAGTTCATCCAGCGCGACACCTTCATTGCCGACCGCATCGAGTTCGACAAGCAACTGCTGCGCGACTTCTACGCCGCCCGCGGCTACATCGATTTCCAGGTGCTGGCCGCGACCGCCGAGGTCACGCGCGAGCGTGACGGCTTCTTCGTCACCTTCACCGTGCGCGAGGGCCAGCAGTTCCGGGTGGGCGAGATCACCACCACCTCGACCCTGGCCGAGATCGACCCCGAGGAATTCCACGACGTCATCAACATCCGCGACAACGCCGTCTATTCGCCGACGCTGGTCGAGACGACGATCTCGCGGATGGAAAACCTCGCGCTGCTCAAGGGGTTGCGCTTCATCCGGGTGGAGCCGCGGATCACCCGCAACGACCGCGACCTGACGCTGGACATCGAATTCGCGGTCGAGCGCGGCCCGCGCGTGTTCGTCGAGCGGATCGACATCGAGGGCAACGCCGAAACCCTCGACCGCGTCATCCGCCGCCAGTTCCGCACCGTCGAGGGCGATCCGTTCAACCCGCGCGAGATCCGCGCCGCCGCCCGCCGGATCGAGGCGCTGGGCTTCTTCGCCAATACCGAGGTGACGTCCGCGCCGGGGTCGAGCGACGATCAGGTGCTGATCGACGTCAACGTCGAGGAACAGCCCACCGGCTCGCTCACCTTCGGGCTGTCGTTCAGCGCCACCACCGGCGCCGGCATCGCGGCAAGCTTCTCCGAGGCGAACTTTCTCGGCCGCGGCCAGTTCCTGGGCGTCTCGGTCAACACCACCTCGTCGAACGGGGAAACCGCGCTCACCTTCCGCGAGCCGGGGTTTCTGGGCCGCGACCTCGCGTTCGGGGTGTCGGCGCGCTACCGGGAAAGCGAAAGCGGCTCGACCAACAACACCACCTACGACACCCGCATCGCCTCGTTCAGCCCCTCGATCGGGTTTCCGATCACCGAGAACGGGCGCCTGCAACTGCGCTATACCTACGCCGACGAAAAGGTGTCGAACATCGATCCCGGCGCCTCGTTCCTGATCCAGTCGGATGCCGGCGCGCTTGCCACCAGCGAGATCGGCTATTCCTATTCCTACGACACCCGCTCGACCGGGCTCAATCCTACCGCCGGCATCCTGTTCCGGTTCTCGCAGGATTTCGCGGGGCTTGGCGGCGACAACGAATACATCCGTTCCGAGGCGCTGATCGTGGCCGAGCGGCGGGTGCGCAACGAGGAGATCCTGCTGCGCGCCGCCTTCGAGGCCGGCGGGCTGACCATGCTCAACGGCAACAGCCGGGTCATCGACCGCTATTTCGGCAACGGCAAGATCCGCGGGTTCGAGCCCAACGGCATCGGCCCGCGTGACTTCAACGCCGCGCAGGAGGATGCGCTGGGCGGCAATTATTTCGCCGTGGCCCGCTTCGAGGCCGAATTCCCGCTGCCGCTGCCCGAGGAATACGGCGTCTCGGGCGGGCTGTTCCTGGACATCGGCTCGGTCTGGAGCCTCGACAACATCCTTGGCGGGCCGACCGGCACCGACCCGGTGGACGACGGCTTCGACCTGCGCTCGGCGGTCGGGTTCTCGGTGTTCTGGACGACGCCGCTGGGGCCGCTGCGGTTCAATTTCTCGCAGCCGCTGCTCAAGCAGACGGGCGATCTGGTGCAGAACTTCGATCTGACCGTCTCGACCCAGTTCTGAGGATGGGGCGGACGGGCGCATTCGTGGCGGTGCTGGCGCTGGCGGCGGGGACGGCCCCGGCGCAGGAGGCGATCCCGCCGTCGCTGGGCGAGGTGGTGGTGCCATCGCTGCGCAGCCCGCTGTTGACCATCGACGAGGAACGGCTGTTTGCGCGCTCGGCGTTCGGGCGGCGGGTGCTGTCGGAGATCGACGACGAATTGCACGCGCTCGCTGCCGAGAACCGCCGGATCGAGGCCGAGCTGACCGCCGAGGAACGCCGCCTGACCGAGTTGCGCCCCACCCTTGCGCCCGAGGAATTCACCGCCCGCGCCGACGATTTCGACACCCGCGTCGAGGCCATCCGCGCCGAGCAGGACGCCAAGAGCCGCGAGATCACGTCGCGCCGCGACGCCGCGCGCCAGACCTTCCTGCAAAGCGCGCTGCCGGTGCTGTCGGCGCTGATGCGCGAGGCCGGCGCGGTCGCGATCCTCGATCCTGCCGCGATCGTGGTCTCGTTCGAGGCGATCGACGTCACCGACGCGGCGGTGGCGCGCATCGACGCGGCGCTGGGCGACGGGCGGGACGCATCGCCCGCCCCCGATCCCGCGCCCGAAGCGCCGCCCGTCACGGTGCCCGGCGCCGCCCCCGAGGTCGCCCCCGAAGCCATCCCCGAAGCCGCCCCCGCCGAGGCGCCCTGAGCGCGCCCGGCCACCGCCCGGACACCGCGTGGTCCAGGCCCGCGGAGGCGCCGGTCAACATCAGGATGGGGCCGTCAGAATGCCTTGAAGGTGATGGTGGTCAGCGTGCGGCCGATGCCGGGGATGTCGAACAGCGTCTCGGTCAGGTAATGGCCGACGTCGGCGCCGTCGGGGACGTAGATCTTGGCGATCAGGTCATAATCGCCCGAGGTCGAGTATAGCTCGGACACCACCTCGCGGTCATAGATCGCCTGGGCCACCTCGTAGGTCTTGCCGGGGGTGCATCGGAACTGGACGAAGACGCAGGTCATGGCGGGTTCTCCCTTTCGGCGCAGGTTAGGGCCGGCGGGCGGGGCAGGCAACCGTTGATGGCGGGGATGTGGGACAATACCGAATTGATACCAAAACGCCCCCTTCCGTGCGGCCTGACCGGGAGATTGCCGCCGGTCCGTGCCGTCTTTGCAAAAGGTATCAATTTGGTTATAAGTTGGCGGCACGCCTGCCCGCCGCCCGACCGAAGGATGCCGTCATGGCCGAGACCGCCGCCCAAACCCACATGGCCCGCGAAGTGGCCGAGATCCCCGAGGCGGCGGCGCGATTCCTCGCCGGCGCGGCCGAGGCTACCCGCGCCGCCGGCGCCGCGCTGCGCGAACGCGACCCCGGGGTGATCGTGACGGTGGCGCGCGGATCGTCCGACCACGCGGCCGCCTATCTCAAATACGCCTACGAGATCGCGGCCGGGGTTCCGGTGGCCTCGGTCGGGCCGTCGGTGGCCTCGATCTACCGCCGGCCGCTGCGGCTGGCGGGGGCGGCGTGCCTTGGCGTCTCGCAATCCGGGCAAAGCCCCGACATCGTCGAGGCGATGCGCGCGGCCGGTGCCGGCGGGGCGCTGACGGTGGCGATCACCAACGATCCGGCAAGCCCGATGGCCCGCGCCTGCGCCCACACGCTCGCCCTGCACGCGGGGCCCGAGCGCAGCGTGGCCGCCACCAAGACCTTCGTCAACTCGGTGCTCGCGGGGCTGGCGCTGCTGGCGGAATGGCAGCAGGACAACGACTTGCGCGCCGCTCTTGAAGCGCTGCCCGAGGCCCTCGCGCAGGCGGTGGCGTGCGACTGGTCGGTGCTGGCCGGGCGGCTGGTGCGGGCGCAATCGCTGTATGTGCTGGGCCGCGGCCCGGCCTATGCCGTCGCCGCCGAGGCGGCGCTGAAATGCAAGGAAACCTCGGGCCTCCACGCCGAGGCCTATTCCGCGGCCGAGGTGTTGCACGGCCCCGCCGCGATCGTGCAGGCGGGCTTTCCGGTGCTGGCGCTGGCGGTCGACGACGCGGCGCTGGAAGGCGTGCAGCAGACCGCGGCGCGGCTGGCCGGGCAGGGCGCCGACGTGTTCCTGACCGCGGGCACCGCCGCGGGCGCCACCCGCCTGCCCGGCGTCGGCGGGCTGCACCCGCTGGTGGCGCCGCTGGTGCTGGTGGCCGCGTTCTACGCCTTCGTCGAGGGGCTGGCACGGCGGCGCGGGTTCGACCCCGACACCCCGCCGCACCTGCGCAAGGTGACGGAGACGCTGTGATGCCCGCCACCGCTTTCACCGGCGCCGACGTGTTCGACGGGGCGGTGCTGCACCGCGGCCATGCGCTGCTGGTCGAGGGCGGCGCGGTGGCGGCGATCGTGCCGCGTGTGCCGCCGGGGGCCGAGGTGGTGCGGCTGGAGGGCGGCATCCTTGCGCCCGGGATGATCGACTTGCAGGTCAACGGCGGCGGCGGCTGGCAGGTGGGCGGCGACGCGACGCCTGCGCGTTTCGCGGCGATGGCGGCGGCGCACGCGCGGCTGGGCGCGACCGGCATCCTGCCGACGCTGATCACCGACACGGCGCAGGCCACGGCGCGGGTGGTCGAGGCCGGCATCGCCGCCGCCCGTGCCGAGGTGCCCGGGTTCCTGGGGCTGCACCTGGAGGGGCCGCACCTCGACCCGCGGCGCAAGGGCGCGCACGACCCGGCGCTGATCCGCCCGATGGGCGATGGCGACCTCGCGCTGCTGGCCCGCGCGGCGGCGGCGCTGCCGTGCCTGATGGTGACGCTGGCGCCCGCGGCCGTCACGCCCATGCAGATCGCGGCGCTGGCCCGCGCCGGCGTGGTGGTGAGCCTTGGCCATGCCGATTGCAGCCATGCAGAGGCGCTCGAGGCCCGCGCCGCCGGCGCCCGCGTCGTCACCCACCTGTTCAACGCCATGAGCCCGCTGTCGCACCGCGAGCCGGGCCTGGCGGGGGCGGCGCTGGCGGGTGCCTTCGCCGCCGGGCTGATCGCCGACGGGGTGCATGTGGTGCCCGAGGTGCTGCGCGTGGTGCTGGCGGCGCGGGCCGAGGGGGTGTTCCTGGTGTCCGACGCGATGGCCTTCGCCGGCACCGACCTGGCCGAGATGGCGTTGGGCGGGCGGCGCATCCTGCGCCGCGACGGGCGGCTGACGCTGGCAGACGGCACCCTGGCCGGCGCCGACCTGAGCCTGCCGCAGGCGGTGGCGGTGCTGGTGGCGGCGGCCGGCGCGGCGCCCGCGCGGGCGCTGGCGATGGCAACCTCGGTGCCGGCGGCGGTGGCCGGGCTGGCCGGACGCGCGGGCCACCTCGCCCCCGGGCGCGCGGCCGACATGGTGCACCTTGGCCCGGATTACTCCCTGCGCGGCGTCTGGCGGGCCGGCGTTTCAGCCCTGTGACGCGCGCGGCACCCGCAGCACCCCGGCGGGCGGGATGGAATTGCCTACCCATTCAACCGGCTCTGGGGAGTAGTTGAGGTAGATCGTGGCGTCGTGTGCGTGCTTGCGGCGCAGGCCCTCGGGCATCTCGCACGGGGAAAGGCCCGCCTCCTCGGCCGCCTGCCACGCCAGCCGGCGCAGGGCGCGCGCATCGGGCCAGCCGCAGAGATACGATAGCCCCCCCGCCTTCAGCAGCGCCGGCGCGCCGCCCTCGGTGCGCTCGACCACCTCGGCCGTGCCCTCGACCTCCTCGAACCAGCGCACCAGGGCGCCACCCTCGGCCAGCGCCACCTCGGCCCCCGGCGGCAGGCTTTCGACGCGGGCGACGCGGGCGTCGAGGCCCGGCAGGTTCGGTGGCAGCGGCACCGGAATCGCGAATTCGGCGGTCTTGGCATTGGTGCGCGGCCCGGATCGTTTCCGGCCAGTGTTCGGGATAATAACAGGTGCCAAGCGTGCGCATCATGTCGGGTGTCCTGCCTGTGGCCGGGGGGGCGCCATGAGTATTTGGACCAAGGTGAAGGGGATCAGAGCAGCACCCGCCATTCCGGCAGGCCGCGGGTGGGGGCGGGGGCGGCGAAGGTGTTGCCCGAGGCGGGCGCGGCGGCCAGCGCCTCGGGTGTCAGGCGTTCGCGCGCGGTGGTGACGAAGAGGGTGCCAAGGCCGGGGCCGCCGAAGGCGGGGCAGGTGGTCTGCGCAGCGCCCGGGGTTTCGACGACATGGCGCCGGCGGCCCTGCGCATCGTAGGCCGAGACCCGGCCGGCGCCCCATTCGGCCAGCCACAACAGCCCCTCGGCGTCGATCACCGCGCCGTCGGGGTTCAGCCCCTCGGCGCGGAGGTCGAGGAACACCGCGGGGTCGGCCGCGGGCCAGCCGTGGGCATCCAGCGCCACGCGCATCACCCGGCCGGTGGGGGTGTCGGCGAAATGGGCGGCCGAACGATCGGGGCGGAAGCAGATCGCATTGGGGATGGTGACGGTGTAGAGCCGGCGCAATTCGCCGCGATACCAGCGCCAGATGGCGCCGGCGCCGGCCTCGGCCCGCTTGCCCATGGTGCCGATCCAGAACCCGCCCCACGGATCGGCGCGGCCGTCGTTCGAGCGGGTGGCGGGAGTGTCGGCCTCGAGCGGGGCGATCGTTTCACGCGCGCCGGTGGCCAGCGTCCAGGCGAACAGCGCGGATTCCGAGGCGATCAGCAGCCGTTCGCGGTCGATCCAGCCGGCGGCCGAGACGGCTTCGGGGAAGTCGTGCGCCTCGGGGCCGGCGTCGGTGCGGCTGTGCAGCCGGCGGCCGAGGATGTCGAACCAGAAAAGCTGGCCGCGCTCGGGGTGCCAGAGCGGGCCTTCGCCCAGCTCGCAAGGGGTGGCGTCGTGGATCGTGGCGGCGGTCATGCCGGTTCCCCGCAGGCGTCGAAGGCCACGACCATGGCGCGGGCGCGGGCGGCGATCTCGGGCACCGGGCGGCCGGGCTTGTAAAGCGCGCCGCCGATGCCGAATCCGGTCGCCCCGGCAGCGCGCCAGGCGGCGAAACTGGTCTCGTCGACGCCGCCGACGGCGTGGACCGGGGTGGCCGGGGGCAGCGCGGCGCGGATCGCGGCCAGTCCGGCCGGGCCGATCAGCGAGGCCGGGAACAGCTTGAGCCCGTCGGCCCCGGCGGCCAGCGCCGCGAGGCATTCGGTGGGTGTCATCGCGCCGGGAAAGCTGACCATGCCGGCGGCTTTGGTGGCGCGGATCACGTCCGGGTTGGTGTCGGGCGAGACGATCAGCGTGCCGCCGGCCGCGCGCACCGCGTCCACCTCGGCCACGCCGAGCACGGTGCCCGCGCCGATCTGCGCCACCTCGCCGAAGGCGCGGGCCATGGCGGCGATCGAGGCCAGCGGATCGGGCGAGTTCAGCGGCACCTCGATGCGGGCGATGCCGGCGGCCAGCAGCGCCTCGGCCACCGGCAGCGCCTCGGGCGGGGCCAGGCCGCGCAGGATCGCGATCAGGGGCCGGGCGTTCATCGGGCCACCTCGCGCAGCGCGGCGCGGGCGGTGGCAAGCCCGGCCAGCACCATCTCGGCGCCGTCGTGGCGGCTGGCGGCGACGCCCTGCGCGGCGAGGGCCGCGGCGTAGAGGGCGGTCAGCGCCGGGGCGCCGGCCAGCGCCACCCTCTGGCCCAGCCAGTAGGGCCGCGCGCCCCCCAGTTCCAGCCCGATCACCAGCCCCGACAGGCGCGCGCGCGCGGCCTCGGGCGCCAGCCCCGCGATCAGCGCGCCCGCGCGCAGCCCGAACAGCGCCGCGCCGAAGCGGGCCGGGTGGCTGAGCGCGTCGGCCACGGCGGCGAGGAAGGCGCCCTCGTCGCCGCCGTCGCGGGCGAGGGTGTGGCGCAGCACCGAGCGGGTGGCGAGCAGGTCGAACAGCTCGCCCGTCAGGTAGGTCTGGAAGCTGACCACCTCGCCGGCCGAGATGCGGGCCCATTTGGAATGCGTGCCGGGCAGGCACAGCACCCCGTCGAAGCCCGGCTCGGCGGCGAGAAAGCCGGCGATCTGGGTTTCCTCGCCGCGCATCACGTCGGGGGGCGTGTTCTGGCGCAGCCCCGGGATCACCTGCACCGAAAGGCGCGGGTCGCGGGCGGGCGCGCGCACCATCCGGGCGGCATCGAGCGGCGGGCAGGGAACCGCGGCATAGGGCGCCTCGACCCAGCCGTGGCGCGAGCCGACCATGCCGCAGGCGATGACCTGAAGCGGCCCCGCCCCGTCCAGCCACGGCGCGAGCAGCGCGGCCAGCGCCGGCTCGAACCCGTCACGTTCGAGCGTGGCCATGCCGGCGTCCGAGGCGGGGCGGGCGAGCACGCGGCCCTCGGGCCCGATCACATGCGCCCGCAGGTGCGAGGTGCCCCAGTCGACCGCGACCCATTCGGCGCCATCGCTCATCCCGTCACCACCACGCCGCCGTCGATCACCAGCGCCTGGCCGGTCATCATGCGGCTGGCGTCCGAGGCCAGGAACAGGGTGCCGCCGACGATATCCTCGGGCACCAGCGCGTCCTTGAGGCACTGGCGGTCGAGGTGGGCCTGAAGCCCCTCGGGCGTCACCCACAGGTCTTTCTGCCGCTCGGTCAGCACCCAGCCCGGCGCCAGCGCGTTGACGCGGATACGGTCGGGCCCGAATTCGCGCGCGAGGCTGCGGGTCAGCCCGTTGATGCCGGAATTGGCGGTGGTGTAGACCGGATAGCCGGCGTTGCCCATCATGTAGCTGATCGACGAGAAGTTGACGATCGCGCCGCCGCCCGCCGCCTGCATGCCGGGGATCACCGCCTGGGCCGCGAAGAAATAGGCGCGCAGGTTGACCGCGATGGTGCGGTCCCAGAAGGCCTCGTCGACATCCAGGGTGGCGTGGCGGGTGTCGTTGGCGGCGTTGTTGACCAGCACGCGCACCGGGCCGTGCGCCTCGGCGGCGCGGGCAATGGCGGCGCGCAGCGCGGCCAGGTCGGTGATGTCGCACGGCACGAACAGCGGCCGGTTGCCGGTTGTCGCGTCCATCCGCTCGACGAAGGCCGCGGCGTCGGAGCGCTGCACGAAGGCCACCTTGGCGCCCTGGCGCAGGAACCCCTCGGTCAGCGCCGCGCCGATGCCGGCGCCGCCGCCGGTGACGAACACCGACGCGCCCGCAAGGTCGGAATAGGTGGCGGTCATGGGGGGCCCTCCTTCATTTCACGGCGCCAAGCGTCAGGCCGGCGATGAAATGCTTCTGCATCAGGAAGAACATCAGCACCGGCGGCATCGCGGCCACGATAGACCCGGCCGAGACCAGATGCCATGCCGCCACCCACTGCCCGTTGAGCGAATAGAGGCCGGCCGTCACCGGCTGCGTGCCGGCGCCCTGGGTCAGCACCGTGGCCCAGAAATAATCGTTCCAGATGAAGGTGAAGATCAGCACCGCCAGCGCCGCCATCGCCGGGCGCATCAGCGGCAGCACGACATAAGGGAAGATGCGGATCTCGCTGACACCTTCCACCCTTGCGGCCTCGATCAGCTCGAACGGCAGGGGCGAAAGGGTGGGGGTGCGCGTTGCCCCCGATACCGCGCTGTTCTTCGACGCCGCCAGCGACGCGCGCCTGCGCTGAGCCCCTCGCCCCGGCGGGCGGGCTGCGCTATGCCGGGGAAAACCACACCGGAGGATGCCATGCCCGCCCCCATCGCCCCCGTCGCCCGTGCCCTGCGCCCCGAGGTGGATCCCGACGGGTTGCTCGAATTCTCGGTGGTGTTCACCGACCGCTCGCTCAACCACATGTCGAAGCGCTTCCAGCAGGTGATGCGCGACATCTCGGCCGGCCTGCGCGGCGTCTACAACGCCGACGCGGTGGCGGTGGTGCCCGGCGGCGGCACCTGCGCGATGGAGGCGGTGGCGCGCCAGTTCTGCCACGGCGGCCGCGCGCTGGTGGTGCGCAACGGCTGGTTCTCGTTCCGCTGGAGCCAGATCTTCGACGCCGGCACCCTGGTGGACGAGGCCGAGGTGCTGAAGGCCCGCCCCGCCGGCAACGCCCCCCGCGCCCCCTTCGCGCCGGCCCCGATCGAGGAGGTGGTGGCCCGCATCCGCACCACCCGCCCGGGAATGGTGTTCGCGCCCCATGTCGAAACCTCGGCCGGGGTGATCCTGCCCGAGTCCTACATCGCCGCGCTGGCCGAGGCCGCGCACGAGGTCGGCGCGCTGATGGTGCTGGATTGCATCGCCTCGGGCTGCGTCTGGGTCGACATGAAGGCGCTGGGCGTCGACGTGCTGATCTCGGCGCCGCAGAAGGGCTGGTCGGCGCAGCCCTGCGCCGGGCTGGTGATGCTGTCGGCCGAGGCGGCAGCGCGCGCGAAGGCGGCGCAATCGTCGTCGTTCGCGCTCGATCTCGGGCGCTGGCTGGCGATCATGGAGGCGTATGAGGGCGGCGGTCACGCCTATCACGCGACGCTGCCGACCGACGCGCTGGCGGTGTTCCGAGACGCCCTGCACGAGACCCGCGATTTCGGTCTCAACGCCGCGGCCGAGGCGCAATGGGCGCTGGGCCGGGCGGTGCGGGCCGAACTGGCGGCGCGCGGGGCGGTGTCGGTCGCGGCCGAGGGCTTCGGCGCGCCGGGGGTGGTGGTGGCCTACACCGACGACGTCGAGGTGCAAAGCGGGCGCGCCTTCGCGGCGCTTGGCGTGCAGATCGCCGCCGGGGTGCCGCTGCAATGCGACGAGCCCGAGGGCTTTCGCAGCTTCCGGCTGGGCCTTTTCGGCCTCGACAAGCTGGCGGACGTGGATGCCACGCTGGCCCGCCTGCGCCCGGCGCTGGATGCGGTGCTGGGGGCGGCCTAGAGCGGATCGCGTTCATCCGCATTCACGCGACCCACTCCAACCTGCCGATTTCGCATGTCCGAGAAGCGCAAGACCGGTTCCCACTTTTGCGCGACATGCTCTAAAGCCCCACCATCGCGCGGATGTCGGCGGGGCTGGCGCCCTCGGCGCGGTAGCGGGCCAGCGCGCGGGCGTCGTCGCGCTTGGCCAGCCTGCGGCCGGCCTCGTCGCGGATCAGGCGGTGGTGGTGGTAGGTGGGTGTCGGCAGCCCGAGCAGGTGTTGCAGGATCACCTGCACCGGCGTGAACTCGAACAGGTCGTCGCCGCGGATCACGTCGGTGATGCCCTGGTCGGCATCGTCCAGGGCCGAGGCGAGGAAATAGGCCACGATATCCTCGCCCTTGCGCGACAGGATCACGTCGCCGATGCGCTGGCGGGCGGTGTCGGGGTCGATCCGGTGCAACCCTGCGTGGGCGGGGCCGGTTTCGCGAAACGTCAGCGCCCGGCCCGACAGCGCCGCGAGGGCGGCCGACAGGTCCAGCCGCAGCGCGTCGCCGGGCTGGCGCGTGTCCATCGGGCGGCCCCGGCAGGTGCCGGGGTAGACGTTGAAGGCCGCGCCCTCCTGCGGCGCGGACAGGGCCGCGCGGATCTCGGCGCGGCTGCACGAGCACGGATAAAGCAGCCCGCGCGCGGCCAGCGGTTCCAGCCGGGCGTTGTAGGATCCGATATGGTCGGACTGGCGGTGCACCGGGCCGTCCCAGCGCAGGCCCAGCCAGCGCAGATCGTCCTCTATCCGGGCCGCGTGCTCGGGGCGGCAGCGCTCGCGGTCGGTATCCTCCATCCGCAGCAGGAACTCGCCGCCCGCCGCGCGCGCCATGTCGTGCGCGAGGATCGCGGAACAGGCGTGGCCCAGGTGCAGCGGCCCGGTGGGCGAGGGCGCGAAGCGGGTGCGCAGCGCTCAGCCCTTTCGCAGCACGTAGACGACCGCGCCAAGGCCCTTGGCCGGCAGATGCGCCCCGGCCTCGCGCAGCAGCAGCGTGGCGCCGTCGTCGCGCACCGCGCGGTTGACGCGCGCCTCGTAGGCGGGATCCTCGAGGGTGTGGTCGTTGAACGAGAACGCGAACATCCCGCCGGGCGCAAGCAGCCCCCAGGCAGTGTCGAACAGCCCCAGCGGCGCGGCGCCGGCGCCGATCGCGCCGCAGGCGGTAACCAGCTTGTAGGGCGGCGCAAGCGCGCCCGGGCTGGCGGCGAGGCGGCGGTAGACGCCCTTGCCGGCCGCCATCCGGCGCATGCCCTCCGACGGGTCGAGCCCGTCAAGCGTGCCGAAGCCCGCCCGCGCCAGCGCCTGCCCCGACAGCCCGGTGCCGCAGCCGATATCGAGCAGCGCCGCGTCGCGGTTGGCCCCGCAACGGCCCAGCGCGGCCGCGATCCGGGTCGGGGTGGCATAGCCGGCCTGGATCAGGTCTTCGTCGTAACTTGCCGCCCAGTCGTCGTAAATCTCGGTCATGCCCGGCCCCGGCCGGGCGCCGTAGACGGCTTCGAACATGTCCTTTTGCATGGGCGCAGGTTAGCCGGCCAGGGCGGCGCTGTCCACACTCGCCGCCAGCCAGGTGTCGAACGCGGCCTTGGCGCGCTCGGTATAGGCGATGTAGCGGTCCTTGCGGCCACGCCGCCCGCCCTTCGCGGCGACCGGCGGAAAGAGGCCGAAGTTGACGTTCATCGGCTGGAAGGTGCGCGCCTCGGCGCCGCCGGTGATGTGGTGGACGAGCGCGCCCATCGCGGTTTCCGGCGGCGGCGGGGCCAGGGCCGCACCGCGCATTTCGGCCACCGCAAGGCGGGCGGCGAGCAGCCCCATGGCGGCGGATTCGACATAGCCCTCGACCCCGGTGATCTGCCCGGCGAAGCGGATGTGGGGCCGCGAGCGCAGCCGCAGCTGCGCGTCGAGCAGGATGGGCGCGTTCAGGAAGGTGTTGCGGTGGATCCCGCCCAGGCGCGCGAAACGGGCGTTCTCCAGCCCCGGGATCATACGGAAAACAGCGGTTTGCGCGCCATGCTTCATCTTGGTCTGAAAACCGACGAGGTTGTAGAGCGTGCCGAGGCGGTTGTCGCGGCGCAATTGCACCACGGCGTGGGGTTTCTCGTGCGGCTTGTGGGCGTTGGTCAGGCCCACCGGCTTCATCGGCCCGTGGCGCAGGGTTTCGCGGCCACGCTCGGCCATCACCTCGATCGGCAGGCAGCCGTCGAAGTATTTCGCGGTCTCGCCGTCGTGGAACTCGGTCTTGTCGGCGGCGATCAGCGCGTCGACGAAGGCCTCGTATTGCGCGCGGTCCATCGGGCAGTTGAGGTAGGCGGTGCGGTCCTGCTCGGTCTCGCCCTTGTCGTAGCGCGATTGCGCCCAGACCACCGACATGTCGATGCTGTCGGCGTGCACGATGGGCGCGATGGCGTCGAAGAAGGCCAGCGCCTCGGCCCCGGTTTCGGCGGCGATCGCGTGGCCCAGCGCGTCCGAGGTCAGCGGGCCGGTGGCGATGATCCAGTGGCCGGTGTCGGGCAGGGCGGTAATCTCGCCCGGCTCGACGCGGATGCGGGGATGGCCGCGCAGGCGGGCGGTGACGGCGGCCGAGAACCCCTCGCGGTCGACCGCCAGCGCGCCGCCGGCGGGCAGCGCATGGGCGTCCGCCATCGCCATGATCAGCCCGCCGGCGCGGCGCATCTCCCAGTGCAGCAGGCCCACGGCGTTGCGTTCGTCGTCGTCGGAGCGGAACGAGTTCGAGCACACCATCTCGGCGAGGTTGCCGGTGCGGTGGGCGAAGGTGCCGACGGCGGGGCGCATCTCGTGCACCACCACGTCGACGCCGGCCTCGGCCGCCTGCCACGCGGCCTCCGAGCCGGCAAGCCCGCCGCCGATTATGTGAAGAACTTGGGTCATCGGGGTCTCCGGGTCCGGCCGGGGCACGGGCGGTGGGTGCGGACGCCTCCGGCGGGAGTATTTGGGCCAAGATGAAGGGTAGGGGTGCGGGCGGCCGCTGCCAAGGGGTCAGGCGGCCAGCGCGCGGGCGGCGTCGAGGGCGAAATAGGTAAGGATGCCGTCGCAGCCGGCGCGCTTGAAGCAGGTCAGGCTTTCGAGCATCGCCTTCGCCCCGTCGAGCCAGCCGTTGGCGGCGGCGGCCTGCAGCATCGCGTATTCGCCCGAGACCTGGTAGGCGAAGGTGGGCACCGCGAAGCGCGCCTTCACCCGCGCCACCATGTCGAGGCAGGGCATCCCGGGCTTGACCATCACCATGTCGGCGCCCTCGGACAGGTCGCGCGCGACGCAGGCCAGCCCCTCGTCGGCATTGGCCGGGTCGATCTGGTAGGTTTTCTTGTCGCCGACCAGCCGGCCCGAGGCGCCGACCGCATCGCGGAACGGCCCGTAGAAGGCGGAGGCGTATTTCGCCGCGTAGGACAGGATCGCCACGTCGCGGTGGCCGGCGGATTCGAGCGCGGTGCGGATCGCGCCGATGCGCCCGTCCATCATGTCGGACGGCCCGAGGATGTCGGCCCCCGCCTCGGCCTGCGCCAGCGCCATCTTCACCAGCGCCGCGACGGTTTCGTCGTTGACGATGATGCCGCCCTGCACCAGCCCGTCGTGGCCGTTGGCGTTGTAGGGGTCGAGCGCGATGTCGGTCATCACCGCGATGCCGGGCACCGCGGCCTTGAGCGCGCGGATGGCGCGGTTGGTGAGGTTGTCGGGGCTCCACGCCTCGGCGCAATCCTCGGTGCGCAGGGCCGGGTCGGTGTAGGGGAACAGGCACAGCGCCGGGATGCCGAGGGCCTCGGCCTCGCGCGCGCGGTCGAGCACGAGGTCGATCGTGAGGCGCGCGACGCCGGGCATGGAGGGGATCGGTTCCGCGACGCCCTCGCCCTCGCGCACGAACACCGGCCAGATGAAATCGGCGGGGGTAAGCGTGGATTCGCGCACCATCGCGCGCAGGGCGGGGGTGCGGCGCAGCCGGCGGGGCCGGGCGGCGGGGAAGGGGGCGGGAATGTGCGGCATCGGCGGCTCTCCGGCGGGACGATCCGGGGTCGCACGGATCGGCCCCGGCCTCAAGCCCCCGGCGCGCGCGTGTGTGCGGGGTGCGGCATCGCGACGATGGGCTCGAACTCGGGGATGAACCGGCGCGCGCGGGTGCCGGGTGCGGGGGCCCCCGGGGTTCGCGGCGGCGTCAGGCCGGGGTTTCGGCGGCCTCCGCGAGGCTCGTCTCGATCCGGGCCGAGGCTTCCAGCGTGCGGTGCACCGGGCAGCGGTCGGCGATCTCGAGCAGGCGCGCGCGCTGGTCCTCGCTCAGCGTGCCGTCAAGGCGGATCAGGCGGCGGAAGGTGTCGACCTTGGCGCCCTCGCCGGTGCACTCCTTGCAATCCTGCGCGTGGAGCTTGTCGTGGGTGACGTCGACCGCGACATGGGCCAGCGGCCAGCCCTTGCGGCGGGCATACATCCGGATCGTCATCGCGGTGCACGCGCCCAGCCCGGCGGCGAGGAGCTGGTAGGGCGTCATCCCGCGGTCGGTGCCGCCGTGGGTTTCGGGCTCGTCGGCGGTGGTGTGGTGCTTCGGGCCGGCCTGCACGTCCTGCAGAAAGCCCTCGGCGTCGGCCTCGGACACCCGCACCACCCCCTCGGGCACGCCCGGCGGCGGCGCGGGGGGCGACACCTCGAGGTAGCGCTGCGCCCAGGCGCAGATCACGTCGGCGGCGTATTCGGCATCCGCCGCGCGGCTGACCAGGTGGTCGGCGCCGTCGAGGGTGACGAAGCTTTTCGGGTGCTTCGCGGCCTTGAAGATCTCGGACGCGTTGTCGATTCCCACCACGCTGTCGCGGGGCGCGTGCAGGATCAGCAGCGCGGCGCGAAGGCCGGCGATCTCGGGCGTCAGGCGGGCGGCGTCGACATCCTCGACGAAATCGCGCCCGATGCGGAAGGGCCGCCCGCCCAGGCTGACCTCGGCCACCCCCTTTGCGCGGATCGCGTCGAGCGCGTCGTGGAAATTGTGGGTGACGTGGCCGGGATCGTAGGGCGCGCCGATGGTGGCCACCGCGCGCACCGAGGCGATGTGGTTGGCCGCCCTCAGCACCGCCGCGCCGCCCAGCGAATGGCCGATCAGAAGCTGCGGCGCCATGCCGCGCGCGTCCAGCGCCGCGGCCGCAGCGCGCAGGTCGTCCACGTTCGAGGTGAAGGTGGTGTTCTCGAATTCGCCCTGCGAATGGCCGAGCCCGGTGAAGTCGAACCGCAGCACCGCCATCCCCGCCATAGCGAGGCGCCCGGCGATGCGGCGGGCGGCGGCGATGTCCTTGCCGCAGGTGAAGCAATGCGCGAACAGCGCGGTCGCCAGCACCGGCCCCTCGGGCAGGTCGAGGCGGGCGTCGAGCGTGGCGCCGCCGTGGCCGGTGAAGGTGAAACGTTCGGTGGGCATCGCGGTCTCCATCGCAGGCTGGCGCCGGCAGGCGGCGGTTGCAGCGAACCTGCGCCCGCAGCCCCCGGGGTGCAATCGCGCCGCGCGCGATCTGACGCAATGGTGACGGGTTGAAACCGGCGCGGCGGTTTCGGCTTTGCCGCCCGGCCGGCGCGCGCTAGGCAGGGGGGATGAAGCCGATCCTGCACCCCTGCCTGCCGGACTTGCCGGCGCTGCCCCGCTTCGGGCGGGCGCTGCCCGGCACCCGGCCGGCGCCCGAGGGCATCGCCGCCTGCGGCAAGGCGGTGGCGCGATGATCCCCCCCGACGATCCCGTGGCCGCCCAGTACGAGGCCTATCCCTACCCCGAGCGCGATCCCGCCGACGAGGGGCGGCGGCTGATCACCGGCTCGCCCTCGCACCCGCTCGAGATCGACCATTTCGTGTTCGCCGGCCGGCGCGACTGGTCGCAGCCCTTCCGGGCGCTGGTCGCGGGCGGCGGCACCGGCGATGCGCTGATCCAGATGGCGGCGGTGCTGGCGGCGGCCGGCCGGCCCTGCGAGATCACCTACCTCGACCCCTCGCGCGCCGCGCGCAAGGTGGCCGAGGCGCGGGCGGCGGCGCGCGGGCTGGCGGGGATCACCTTTCTCACCGGCTCGCTGCTGGAGGCGCCGGGCCTCGGCCGGTTCGACTACATCGATTGCTGCGGCGTGCTTCACCACCTGCCCGATCCGCAGGCGGGGCTTGCGGCGCTGGCCGGCGCGCTGGCGCCGGGGGGCGGGATCGGCCTCATGGTCTACGCGCCCTACGGCCGCTCGGGCGTCTATCCGTTGCAGGAGGCGTTCGCGGCGCTGGGCGCGGGGCTCGACCCGCCGGCGCGGCTGGCGATGGCGCGCAAGGTCATGGCCCGCGTCCCCGAGGGGCACCCGTTCCGCCGCAACCCCCACCTGTCCGACCACCAACAGGGCGACGCGGGCTTCTACGACCTGCTGCTGCACGGCCGCGACCGGCCGTTCCGCATCGCCGAGGTTCTGGCGATGCTCGACGCCGCGGGGCTGGCCTTCGCCGGCTCGCCGCAGGGCTGGCTTTACGACCTGTCCGAGGTGCTGCCCGCCGGCGTCGCCGTGCCCGAGGGGCTCGACACCCCCGCCCGGATGGACCTCGCCGAGAAGCTGCGCGGCACCATCCGCACCCATATCGTCTACGCGCTGGCGCCGGGGCGCGCGCCCGCCCGGCCTGGCGGGCCGCAGGCGGTGGCGCATCTGCGCGGGGTGGCGCCCGCCGCCCTTGGCCGCGCGGTGGCCGCGAAGGGCGAGATCCGCCTCACCCAGGCCGGGGTGGCGCGCCGCATCGCGGTGCCGAAGGGCGCGGGGCGGCTGCTGGCGATGGTCGACGGGCGCACCCCGCTTGCCGCCATCGCCGCGCGCGCCGGGCTCGACCCGCTGGCCTTCGCGGCGCTGTGGAACCCGGCCGAGCGGGCGTTGACGGCGGCGGGCCTGCTGGTTTATTCGAGCCTGCTGCTGGCCCGTTGAGCCTTTCATCCTGGCTCAAATACTCACCTTGCAACCGCGCCGCCCGCGCCGGTGCCGCGGCCGGGAAAGGTGGGATCGGGCGCGACCATCGCGGGGCGGGCCCAGACCGTGAGACCGGACAGCGAGACCGGGGCGAGGGCCGGCGCCGGGCCGATTTCACACTCGCGTGAGGGGGCTGGCCGGGGGCGGCGGGCCGGCTAGGCTGGGGGCGTGGCAGGGGGGCGGCGATGACCTTGGGCGGCGGCGCGCGCGGCGGGCGCGGAATTGAGTATTTGCGCCAAGGTGAAGGGGCAAGGCGGCGCTTCGTGCTGGGGGCCGGGGCGGCGCTGCTGGCGGGCCCGGCGGCTGCGGCCGGGATCGCCTTCGACGCGGCGTGGCAGGCGTTCGAGTTCCGCCGCATCCCCGCGACGCGCTACGCCCACGACGGCGCGCGGCTGGAGGTGGTGGCGGAGCGTTCGTCGTCGGTGCTGTGGCGGGTGCTGCCCGAGGCGCTGTGGGGCGCGGGGCGCGCGCGCTGGCGCTGGGAGGTGGCCGAGAGCGTGCCCGCGACCGACATCGGCCTGCGCGGCGGCGAGGATCGCAACCTGTCGCTCTACTTCGTGTTCATGGCCCGGCGCGATGCCGCGCGGGCGGCGGGCGACAGCCTGACGCGGGCGATGCGGCGGCGCTCGGCGCGGGCGGTGATCTATGTCTGGGGCGGCGCGCGGCCGCGGGGCGCGGCGGTGCCGAGCCCGTATTTCGACGGCCGCGGCACCAGCGTCGTGTTGCGCCCGGCCGGCACCGGCGCCCATTCCGAGGAGGTGGACCTGCGCGCCGACCACGCGCTTCTGTTCGGCGCGCCCCCCGAGGCGCTGGTCGCGGTCGCGGTGTCGGCCGACAGCGACGACACCGGCAGCGTGATGCGCGGGGCCGTCGAGGGGCTGGAGATCGTCTGATCAGGGCATCCGCAGGCCGCCGTCGAGGCGGATCACGGTGCCGTTGAGATAGGCGCATTCGACGATGAAGCGCACCGTCGCGGCGTATTCCTCGGGCCGGCCGAGGCGGTGGGGGTGGGGGATGTCCCTGGCGAGGCCGGCCATCACCTCGTCGCCGAGCCCTTCGAGCATCGGGGTCAGGAACACGCCCGGCGCGATCGCCATCACCCGGATGCCGAGCGAGGCGAGGTCGCGCGCCATCGGCAGCACCAGCGCCGCGATCCCGCCCTTCGAGGCGGCGTAGGCGGCCTGGCCCTTCTGCCCGTCGAAGGCCGCGACCGAGGCGGTGTGCACGATCAATCCGCGCTCGCCCTCTGCATCGGGGGTGTTGGCGGCCATCGCGGCGGCCGCGAGGCGGGCCATGTTGAAGCTGCCGGCAAGGTTGACGTCGAGCGTGCGGCGGAAACTTTCGAGCCCGTGCGGGCCCTTGCGGCCCAAGGTGCGCTCGGCGGTGGCGATGCCGGCGCAGTTCACCAGCACGTCGAGGCGGCCCATCGCTTCGGTGGCGGCGGCGATGGCGGCGGCGGCCGAGCCCTCGTCGGTGACGTCGCAAAGGGTGAAGGTGGCGCCGATGTCGGCGGCGGTGGCGGCGCCGCGGCCCTCGTCGCGGTCGGCGATGGTGACGGCGGCGCCGGCGGCGCGCAGGGCGCGCGCGGTCGCGGCCCCGAGGCCGGAGGCGCCCCCGGTCACGAGGGCGGCGGAATTCTCGAGTTGCATGGCATCCTCCCCGGCAATTGAACACATGTTCAGTTTGTCCGGGCCGCGGGCCGCTGTCCAGCCCCGTCGCCGTCGAGGCCCCGTCACGGGCCGATCACGCGGCACGCAGGGCGGCGTGACCTTCGGTCACTCCGCGGCGAGCGGGGGTTACAGCGCCGGCCTGCGGCCCCCATCTGAAGGGTGAGGCAGAAGCGGAACGGAAAGGAGCGGGTCATGCGCGGGATGTTTGCAAGGATCGTGGCGATCGGGCTGGTGGCGGGCCTCGGGGTTGCCGGCGCGGCCCAGGCCCAGAGCGTCGGGCGCTGGGACGGGGCCTATGGCGGCCTCGGGCTTGGCTACGGCAATTTCGACAGCGATTCGGCCCTGACCGGCAATGCCGACGGGTTTATCGGCGGCGCCTTCCTTGGCTATCAGCGCGATTACGGCGACTGGGTGCTGGGCGGCGAGGTCGCCTATGACACCGGCGACGCCGATTTCGACGGTGGCGGCAAGGTGGACGAGTTCTGGCGGCTCAAGCTGCGGGTGGGGCGCGATTACGGCCGCACGCTGATCTACGGCGTGGGCGGCATCGCCCAGGCCGAGGCGCGGGTGGGCGGCATCGACCGCGACGAGAACGGCTGGTTCATCGGCGCCGGGGCCGAGCGCGCGATGACCGACCGGCTGTCGGTGGGCACCGAGGTGCTTTACGACAGCATCGACGACCTTGGCGGGTCGGGCAACGACGTCGACGGCGTTACCATCCAGGTGCGCGCGACGCTGCGGTTCTAGGGTCAGGGCAGGATGGGCACTATTGCCCGTCCTACGCCCGCGGCACGAGGGCGGCGACGACCGTTGCCACCTGCATCACGTCGTCGCGGGTGGTGTCGAACGGGCCCACCTGCACCCGGATCACGAAGCGGCCGCGATGGCGGGTCTGGGTGAGATACACCCGCCCGTCGTCGTTGATCGCGCGCAGTAGCGCCTCGGTCGCATCGTCGCCCGCCGAGAGCGCGAAGGAAAACAGCGACAGCGACGGCGGCGTCACGATCTCGACCCCGGGCAGCGCGGCGAGGCGGTCGGCCAGCGTGTGCGACCATGCGACATGGTTGCGGATGCGCTCGCGCAACCCTTCGAGGCCGTAGGCGCGCAGCACGAACCACAGCTTGAGCGCCCGGAACCGCCGGCCAAGCGGCAAGGTCCATTCGTTGAAGTCGGTGACGACGTCGTGGCCCGGCGTGTGCAGGTAATCGGGCCGCAGCCCCAGCGTGCGCACCTGCGCGCCCGGGTCGGCCACGAACTGCACCGCGCAATCGAACTGCACCCCCAGCCACTTGTGGGGGTTGACCACGATGCTGTCGACCGCGCCGGCGCCCTCCCACAGCGGCCGGAACTCGGGGCAGAGCATCGCCGCGCCGGCCCAGGCGGCATCAAGGTGGGTGGGCAGGCCGTGGACGCGCGCCACCGCCGCGCAGGCCGCGACCGGATCGCACGCGCCGATGCCGGTGGTGCCGGTGCACAGCACCACCCCGGCCGGGCGGTGGCCCGCCGCCAGATCGGCGCGGATGGCGGCGTCCAGCGCGGCCGGGTCCATCCCGTTGTCGGGCCCGGCGGCCACCCGCACGAGGTTCTCCTGCCCGATCCCGGCCACCCGCGCGGCCTTGTCGACCGAGGAATGGGCCCCGGCCGAGGCATAGAGGCGCAGCCGCGGCCCGCCCGCCAGCCCCTCGGAATTGCCCGCCCAGCCCAGCGCGCGCTCGCGCATCGTCAGCACAGCGGCCAGCGTCGCGGTGCTGGCGCTGTCGTGGATCGTGCCCGCGAAGCGTTCGGGCAGGCCCAGCGCGGCGCGCAGCCAGCCCGTCGTCACCTGTTCCAGTTCGGTGGCGGCGGGCGAGGTCTGCCACAGCATCGCCTGCACCCCCAGCGCCGCCGTCACCTGCTCGGCCAGGATCGAGGCGGGGGCGGCGTTGGCGGGAAAGTAGGCGAAGAAGCGAGGGTGCTGCCAATGGGTCAGCGCGCCGGGGATCAGGCGCTCGAAGTCGGCCCAGATCGCCTCCATCGGCTCGGGGCCCTCGGGCGCCTCGGGCGGCAGCAGGGCGGCCAGCGCGCCGGGTACGAGCGGCGCGCGCACCGGCCTGTCGCGCAGCCCGGTGTGGTAGTCGTGCGCCCAGTCGGCCGCGCGCTTCGACCAATCGCGCAGTGCGTCGTGGTCCATCAGCGCGCCGCCACCCGGGCGATGCCGCGCAGCCGCGCCATCGCGCGCTTGTCGGTGTCGAACAACGCCGCGAGTTGCTCGGTCATCGCGCCGGCGAGCTGGTCGACATCGGTGATCGTCACCGCGCGCTGGTAATAGCGGGTCACGTCGTGGCCGATGCCGATGGCGATCAGTTCCACCGCGCGGCGCCGCTCGACCATCGCGATCACGTCGCGCAGGTGCTTTTCGAGGAAGTTGGCGGGGTTCACCGACAACGTGCTGTCATCGACCGGCGCGCCGTCCGAGATCACCATCAGGATCCGCCGCGCCTCGGGGCGGGCAAGCATCCGCCGATGCGCCCATTCCAGCGCCTCGCCGTCGATGTTCTCCTTCAGCAGGCCCTCCTTCATCATCAGCCCGAGGTTGTCGCGCACCCGCCGCCACGGCGCGTCGGCGCGCTTGTAGACGATGTGGCGCAGGTCGTTCAGCCGCCCCGGCGCCGGCGCGCGCCCGGCCGCAAGCCATTTCTCGCGGCTCTGCCCGCCCTTCCACGCGCGGGTGGTGAAGCCGAGGATCTCGACCTTGACCTGGCAGCGTTCCAGCGTGCGCGCGAGCACGTCGGCGCAGATCGCGGCGATGCTGATCGGCCGGCCGCGCATCGAGCCGGAGTTGTCCAGAAGCAGCGTCACCACCGTGTCGCGGAACTCGGTGTCCTTCTCGACCTTGAAGCTCAGCGGCGTGGTCGGGTTGGCCACCACCCGCGCAAGGCGGCCGGCGTCGAGGATGCCCTCTTCGCGGTCGAACTCCCAGCTTCGGTTCTGCTGCGCCTGAAGCCGGCGTTGCAGCTTGTTGGCCAGCCGCGACACCGCGCCTTTCAGCGGGTCGAGCTGCTGGTCGAGATAGGCGCGCAGGCGTTCAAGCTCCTGCGGTTCGGCCAGATCCTCGGCCGCGATCTCTTCGTCGAATTCGGCGGCGAAGACGGTGTAGTTGGGGTCGGCGTCGGAATGGGGCGCGGGCGGGGGCGGTTCGAGCGGGGCCTCGGCCTCGGGCATCTCGGCCTCGTCCATCTCGTCGGCGTCGGGCATCTCTTCGCTGCTGACGCTGGCCTCGGCGGCGTCCTGAGTTTCCTCCTGGCTCTGGTCGGGGGTGCCTTCCTGGTCTTCCTCGTCCGAGTCTTCCTCGCCGGTGGCCTCGGGGCTGTCGTCGTCGGCCTCGGCCTCGTCGTCGGTGTCGTCGTCCTCGGCGTCGGGATCGTCGCCCAACTGGTCGCCATAGCCGAGATCGGCGATCACCTGGCGCGCGAGGCGGGCGAAGGCGGCCTGGTCGGCCAGCGCGGTGTCGAGCGCGCCCAGCGTGCCGCCGGCCTGCGCCTCGATATGCGCGCGCCACAGCTCCATGACGTTCGCCGCCCCCTCGGGCAGCGGCCGGCCGGTGGCGAGGTGGCGCACCAGCAGCCCCGCCGCCGCCGGCAGCGGCGCGTCGGCGGTCTGGGTGATGGCGCCGTAGCCGCGCCGCTCGGCCTCGTGCGCGATGCGGGCGTCGATGTTGCCGGCGGTGCCGGGCATGGAGCGCGCGCCCACCGCCTCGCAGCGCGCGGTCTCCATCGCCTCGTACAGCTCGCGCGCCATCGGGCCGGGGGGGGCATAGCGGGCGTGGGTGGCATCGTCGTGGAAGCGGCGGCGCAGCGCCAGCCCGTCGGCGGTGCCGCGCGCCAGCAGCACCTCGTCGCGGCTGAGCCGGCGGCTGATCTGGGGCAGGCGCATGGTCTCGCCCGAAAGGCCCGGCGGGTCGACCGAATAGGCCACGGCCAGCTCGCGGTCGTCGGCCAGCGTGCGGGTGGCCTCGGCGAGGGCCTTCTTGAACGGATCGGCGGGGTTGTCGGAAGCGCGGGTCATCAACGTTATCCTAGAGCATGACGCGCAAAAGTGGGAACCGGTTTTGCGCTTCTCGGACATGCGAAATCAGCAGGTTGGAGTGGGTCGCGTGAATGCGGATGAACGCGATCCGCTCTGGCACGCTTGCGGCGCGCGCAAAGGCCCTGCTGTTGCCGGTGTGGACGCGATCAAAAATCCGACCACATCACCCCAAACTCTTGCTCACCGCGCTTTCCGGCAGTTCGGCGTCGAAGCAGCGCTGGTAGAACTCGGCCACCGTCTGGCGCTCCAGTTCGTCGCACTTGTTGAGGAAGGTCAGCCGGAAGGCATAGCCCACGTCGCGGAAGATGCGCGCGTTCTCGGCCCAGTTGATCACCGTGCGGGGGCTCATCACCGTCGACAGGTCGCCGTTCATGAACGCGGTGCGCGTCAGGTCGGCCACCGTCACCATCTGGGCGATGGTCCGGCGCCCCTTGTCGGTGTTGTAATGCGGGTTCTTGGCCAGCACGATCGCCGCCTCGGCGTCGTGCGACAGGTAGTTCAGCGTCGCCACCATCGACCAGCGGTCCATCTGGGCCTGGTTGATCTGCTGCACGCCGTGGTAAAGCCCGGTGGTGTCGCCCAGCCCCACGGTGTTCGAGGTCGCGAACAGCCGGAAATACGGGTTGGGCGTGATGATCTCGTTCTGGTCGAGCAGCGTCAGCTTGCCGTCGTGCTCCAGCACCCGCTGGATCACGAACATCACGTCGGCGCGCCCGGCGTCGTATTCGTCGAACACGATCGCCACCGGGTTGCGCAGCGCCCACGGCAGGATGCCCTCGTGGAACTCGGTCACCTGCTTGCCGTCGCGCAGCTTGATCGCGTCCTTGCCGATCAGGTCGATCCGGGAGATGTGGCTGTCGAGGTTCACCCGCACACAGGGCCAGTTCAGCCGCGCCGCCACCTGCTCGATATGGGTCGACTTGCCGGTGCCGTGGTAGCCCTGGATCATCAGGCGGCGGTTGTACTGGAACCCGGCCAGGATCGCGAGGGTGGTGTCGGGGTCGAACTTGTAGGTGGGGTCGACGTCGGGCACCCGTTCGCCGCGCTCGGCGAAGCCCTTCACGGTCATGTCCGAATCGATGCCGAACACGTCGCGGACCGCGATCTCTTCGGTCGGTCTGGTCGTCGCGCTTCCGGTGCCGTCGGCCATGGTCATCCCCGCTGTTCCCGTCCCCCGGCGCGCGCGGGGCGCGCCGCGGGGGTTTCGACCTGATGGAGCAATTCGCGGCCGGGTTCAAGGGGCCGGGGCGGGCTGCCGCCCGGCCCCCGCGCGCTCACAGCCCGTTGGCCGCGTTGACCGCGTTGTAGCCCGCCGTGAAGCCGATCAGCGACATCGACAGCCGCACGCGCTGGTCGGGCGCGAGCACCGGCACGATCGAGATGGTGGCCTCGCTGCCGGCCTTGAATGCCTCGATCTCCTCGGCGGTGAAGCCGATGCGCGCGAAGCAGCCGACCTCGCTGCACCAGGTGAACGGGTAGCGCTTGGCGGTGCCGTCGTCCACCTGCACCGTCACCTGCTGGGTGAGCAGGGTTTCCAGCGGGGTGACGATCGTCGCCCCCGCGACGGCGAGCTGGCCGGGCTCGAGCCCGAAAATGGTGATCTCGGCCACCGAGTTGCCGGCTTCGTCCTGAAGCAGCTGGTAAAGCTGGCAGCGATCGCCTTCGCCCTCGGCGCCGCGCACGCAGCGCTGCTCCCACTCGCCGAAGGTTTCGGCGACATAGGCGGTGCCGGGGCCGTCGGCGCTGTCCACCGGCTCGCCCAGCGACAGGGCGTCGGGCCCGGTCGGGGCGGGCGCGGCCGATCCCGCGGCGGGCGCGTCCTGGGCGGCGGCCGGCGCGCCGAACGCCGCGATCAGCAGGAGGGTGGCAAGAAGGGTGAAGTGCTGGGTCATGTCTCGATCCGTGTGGTGGTCGGAATGGATGGCCCCACGGGCGCGCCTCGGGCCGCCCGCCGGGAATGGCGCCGGCTTAGCACGGGTGTGGCGCCGAGTCAGGGGATTTCGGGGCGCGACTTCGGGGCGACGGGGGGCGCGCGCGCAACCATGGAAAAAGGGCCGTGACACCCACGACCCTTTCTCGAAAGAACGCTCCCTGTCGGACGGGCCGACTTATTGCACTGCACGCTACGTCGCTGCGGGCGTTGCGTCAACAGGGAAAAAGGGTGTGCGCGACAATGGCTTTCGGCGCTCTCCCGCAGCGGTGAAAAGGGCCGCATCCAGCAGGATGCGGCCAGTCCGTAAGCGAGGAACACACCCGGCCCGACCGATCCGGCCCGGACCCCTCCAGACTGGCACCGGCGGGTTAACAATGTATTGTGTCGGCGGCCGCGCCGGGGGCAAGACCGGGTGCGCGGCGGGGCAAAGCGACAGCGGGCAACGGCGGGGGCGGGGATGACGGACACGGACGCGGCGGCGGTTTTCGTCGGCGGCGGCGGCGCCGACCGGGGCGCGGCGCAGCGGCTGCTGCTGGCGATGGGCAATCGCCACGGGCTGATCGCCGGGGCCACCGGCACCGGCAAGACGATCACCATGCAGATCCTGGCCGAGGGGTTCTCGGACGCGGGCGTGCCGGTGTTCCTGGCCGACGTGAAGGGCGACGTCTCGGGCATGGCCGCGCCGGGCGATCCCGCCGGCCCCCTGCACGAAGCCTTCGCCGCGCGCGCCGCCACCATCGGCTACACCGATTTCGCCTGTCGCGGCTATCCCGTCACCTTCTGGGATTTGTTCGGCGAGGCCGGCCACCCGGTGCGCACCACCGTGGCCGAGATGGGCCCGCTGCTGCTGTCGCGGCTGCTGGAACTGTCCGAGGCGCAGGAGGGCGTGCTCAACATCGCCTTCCGGCTGGCCGACGACGAGGGGCTGGCGCTGCTCGACCTTGCCGACCTGCGCGCGATGCTGGCCTTCGTGGGCGAGAACGCGGCGACGCTGTCGGCGCGCTACGGCAACGTCGCGCCGTCGTCGCTGGGCGCGATCCAGCGCCGGTTGCTGGTGCTCGAGAACCAGGGCGGGGCGCGGCTGTTCGGCGAACCGGCGCTGGAGCTGGCCGACATGATGGCGGTGGATGCGGACGGGCGCGGGCGGATCTCGATCCTCGCGGCCGACCGGCTGATGGCCTCGCCGCGGCTTTATGCCTCGTTCCTGCTGTGGCTGCTGTCGGAACTGTTCGAGGAACTGCCCGAGGTCGGCAACCCCGACCGCCCGCGGCTGGTATTCTTCTTCGACGAGGCGCACCTGCTGTTCGACGGCGCCGCGCCGGCGCTGGTGCGCACCATCGAGCAGGTGGTGCGGCTGATCCGCTCGAAGGGGGTGGGCATCTACTTCGTCACGCAATCCCCTGACGACGTGCCGGAATCGGTGCTGGCGCAGCTTGGCAACCGGTTCCAGCACGCGCTGCGCGCCTTCACCGCGCGCGACCGGCGGCGGCTGAAGCTGGCGGCCGAGACCTACCGCGACAATCCCGCCTTCGATACCGAAGAGGCGATCCGCAGCGTCGGCACCGGCGAGGCCGTCACCTCGCTGCTCGACCGCAAGGGCATCCCGGGCGTGGTCGAGCGCACGCTGATCCGCCCGCCCGCGACCCGCCTCGGGCCGCTGCCGGCGGCGCAGCGCGCGGCCGTCGTCGCCGCCTCGCCGGTGGCGGGCAAGTACGACACGCCGGTCGACCGCGACAGCGCGCGCGAGCGGCTGGCCCGGCGCGCCGCGGCGGCGGCCGCGGCCGGCGAGGAGGGCGCCGCGCCGGACGAGGGCTTCACCGCCGGGCGGCGCTACAGCCCGCAGATGCCGGCCCGCCGTGCCGCCGGCCGCCGCACCGACAGCGCCGCCGACGCCTTCGCCAAGGCGTTCGCGCGCCAGATCGGCTCGACCACCGGGCGCGCGGTGGTGCGCGGGCTGCTGGGGGGGCTGTTCCGGGCGCGCTGAGGATCCCGGGCTCGCTGAGGGCCCGGGCGCGCTGAGGGCCTATTCCGCGGCCGGCGCGAAGCCTTCCAGCAGCGCGGCAAGGTCGGCCTCGTGCACGAGGCCGGCGGCCTCGGCGGGGGCGCACCAGCGCCGCGTGCGTTCCAGGCGTTCGGGGAAATCGTCGCGGGTTTGCGCGACGGCCAGCGGGAACACCGCCACCTCGCACCACTGGGCGCGACCGCCGTCCAGCAGCTTGCGGTACCGATAGCTGCCCAGCGGCCGGGCGGCGACCGCGCCGCGCACCCCGGCCTCTTCCCACGCTTCGAGGGCGGCGGCCTCGGCGGCGCTGCGGCCGTCCACCGGCCAGCCCTTGGGGATCACCCAGCGCCCGGTGTCACGGCTGGTGACCAGCACGATCTCGGGCCCCGCCGGCCCGGGCCGGTGGCACAACGCGCCCACCTGCGCCGCGATCGCGGCGTCGGCACCGCCGGATGCGGGCGGGGGGCGGTGGGCAAAGGACATGGCTGTTCGTTTCCCGGTGCGCGGCCGCAGGGCCATTTCCGCGACATCATGCCACATCCCGCGCCGCCACGCCAGATCGTTGCGCGCCAAGAGTTTTTCAAAAACTCTTGGCGGAATTCCGGGGGAATTCCGGGCCGCGCTCAGCCGGCCACGAGCGCGCCTTGCAGCAGCGTCAGCGCGTGCGCCACCGTCGCCGCGCGCACCCCGGCACGGCCGAGGGCGCCGAATTCCACCGTTTCGGTGTGCGGCGGGGTGCCGCGGCGGGCCAGCGCGAAGCACACCCGCCCCTCGGGCTTGGCCCCCGAGGCGCCGGGCCCCGCCACCCCCGAGACCGCGACCGCGAGATGCGCGCCCGAGCGCGCCAGCACACCCGCCGCCATCTCGGCCACCACCGCCTCGGACACCGCGCCGTCGCGCGCAAGCGTCGCCTCGGCCACCCCCAGCAGCGCCACCTTGGCGGCGTTGGAATAGGTGACGAGGCCGCAGTCGAACACGTCGGACGAGCCGGCCACATCGGTCAGAGCGGCCGAGATCAGCCCGCCGGTGCAGCTTTCGGCGGTGGCGATGCGCAGCCCGCGGGCGCGGGCGGCGTCGATCAGCGCAGCGGCGGGCAGCGCAGCGGCGGGCAGTGCAGCGGCGGGCAGCGGGCCCGCGGATCGGTCGGTCATCGCATCAGCACTCCGTGCGAAAGGGCGGCAAGGGCGGCCACGCCAAGGGCGGCGAAGACGCCGGCGACAAGGTCGTCCAGCATCACGCCCAGCGCGTCGCCGCGGCGGTCGGCGCGGCCGACCCAGCCGGGTTTCCAGATGTCGAACAGCCGGAACAGCACGAAGGCGGCCAGCCAGCCCGGCCACAGCCGCCAGCCCTCGACCCCCGCCGCCGCCGCCCCGGCCGAGACCGGCCACAGCGTCAGCCACTGGCCCGCCACCTCGTCGATCACGATCCAGCCCGGGTCCTTGTCGGGGGCGCCCCGCGTCGCCTCGGCCGTGGCCCACCAGCCGGCCAGCGTTGCCGCCAGCGTCGCCAGCACCACCGCCACGGGGCCGCCGGCCGCGTGCAGCCCGTAGCCCGCCGCCAGCGCTACCGCCGCGCCCCAGGTGCCCGGCGCCGGGCGCAGGAATCCCACGCCCCCGACCGAGGCGACGATGCGGGCGATCCGGGCCTTCACGGCGCCACCAGCGTGACGCTGGCCAGCGCCGCGATCCCCTCGCCGCGGCCGGCGAAGCCCAGCCGCTCGGTGGTGGTGGCCTTGACCGAGACGCGGGCCGCCTCGGCGCCCAGAAGCCGCGCCAGTTCGGCGCGCATGGCGTCGGCGTGGGGGGCGATCTTCGGCGCCTCGCAGACCAGCGTCACGTCGGCATTGGCGAGGCGAAAGCCGCGCGCGGCGATGCGCGCGGCGGCGTGGGCCACGAAGATGTGGCTGGCCGCCCCCTTCCAGCGCGATTCGGAGGGCGGGAAATGGCTGCCGATGTCGCCCTCGGCCAGCGCGCCGTAGATCGCGTCGCAGAGCGCGTGCAGGCCGACGTCGGCGTCGGAATGGCCCTGAAGGCCGCGTCCGAACGGCACCGCCACGCCGCACAGCATGACGTGATCGCCCGGCCCGAAGCGGTGGACGTCGAAGCCGTTGCCGGTGCGGATGTCGTCCATCCTTGCCCCCGTCGCCTCCCGGTTGCGCACGATCGCCTCGGCGCGGGCGAAATCGCCGGGCCAGGTGAGCTTGAGGTTATCCTCGTCGCCCTCCACGATCACCACGTCAAGGCCCGCGGCGCGCGCCACCTCGGCGTCGTCGGCGGCGGCGCCCCCCCCGCTCGTGGCGTGGGCGGCATGGGCGGCGAGGATCGCGTCGTAGCGAAAGCCCTGCGGCGTCTGCGCCCGCCACAGCCCGGCGCGCGGCACCGGCGCCTGCGCGGCGGCGCCCTCGGCCCGCCACAGCGCATCGGCCACCGGCAGCGCCGGCAGCGCGCCGTCATGGGTGCCAAGCGCCGCCACCACCCGGTCGATCAGCGCGCCGGTGACCAGCGGGCGCGCGGCGTCGTGGATCAGCACCCGCGTCGTGCCGGTGCCTTCCAGCGCCGCCAGCCCGGCGCGGACCGAGCCGGCGCGCTCGGCGGCGCCGGCCACCACGCGCAGGCGGGGGTCGCGGGCGGGAAGGGTGGCGGCGGCGGGGTCGCCCTTGGCCAGGGTGACGACGACATGGGCGATGTCGGGGCGGGCGAGGAAGGGGGCGAGGCTGCGGTCCAGCACCGGCCGGCCGGCGAGCGGGCGCCATTGCTTGGGCACCTCGCCGCCGGCGCGCAGGCCGCGCCCGGCGGCGGTGACGATGGCGGCAAGGGTCATGGCGGCGCTCCGGTGTGGCTGCGGGTGTGATAGGGGCGGGCGCGGCGCGGGGCAAGGCGCGGGCAGGGGCCTCGACCTGTGCCTGATTTTTGGGCAACCGCGCGGATTGCCCATTTTTCGGGCGCACGGCGATTGCCGGGGGGCGCCGCGGGGCCTAAGGCGAAGGCGGGCGGCCGGGTTTCGCCGCCGCAGCAGGGATGCTCCGTGACCGATCGCGTCGTGCCATTGCGAGTCCAACCATCGGTGGTGCTGGCGCCGATGGCCGGGATCACCGACCTGCCGTTCCGCCGGCTGGTGGCGCGATTCGGCGCGGTGCGGGTGGTGTCCGAGATGGTGGCCAGCGGCGAGGTGGTGACGCCGCGCGCCTCGGCGCGGTCGCGGGCGCGGCTGGAGCTGGGGCTGGAACTGGGGCTGGCCGAGGGCGAGGGCGACGGCCACGGCGACGGCGACGGGGGCGGCTGCGTGGTCCAGCTTGCCGGGCGCACGCCGGCGGCGATGGCGGCCGCGGCGCGGCTGGCCGAGGACATGGGCGCGCGGGCGATCGACATCAACATGGGCTGCCCGGCGAAGAAGGTCACCGGCGGGCTGGCCGGGGCGGCGCTGATGCGCGCCCCCGACGAGGCGGCGCGGATCGTCGCGGCGGTGGTGGGCGCGGTGTCGGTGCCGGTCAGCGTCAAGTGCCGGCTGGGCTGGGACGCGGGCACGCCGAACGCCCCCGGGATCGCCGCCCGGGCGGTGGCCGAGGGGGCGGTTTCGGTGGCGGTGCACGGGCGCACGCGGGCGCAGTTCTACACCGGGCGGGCCGACTGGGCGGCGGTGGCGGCGGTGCGCGCGGCGCTGCCGGCCTGGGTGCCGGTGATCGTGAACGGCGACATCGACGGGGTGGCGGCGGCGCGCGCGGCGCTGGCGGCCTCGGGGGCCTCGGGGGTGATGATCGGGCGCGCGGCGCGCGGCGCGCCGTGGCTGCCGGCGCAGATCGCCGCGGCGCTGGCCGGGCGGGCGGGGCCGGCGGCGCCCGCCGGCGCGGCGCTGGTCGAGCTGGTGGCCGGCCACCACGCCGCGATGCTGGGCTTCTACGGCCGCGACCTTGGCCAGCGCGTCGCGCGCAAGCACCTCGGATGGTATCTCGACCGCAACGCGCCGGGGGCCGACGCGGGGCTGCGGCGCGCGCTGCTGACGGCGCCGACGCCCGAGGCGGTGGCGCGGCTGCTGGACGCGGCGTTCGCGCCCGGCCCCGACCGGGGCGCCGGGCCGCGGGCGGGGGACATGAGTATTTTTGCCAAGGTGAAGGGGGCAGGGGCGGCGCGCCCGGCCGCCGGGGCGGCGCGATGAGCGGGCCGGGCGACGAATCGCTGTGGGCGTCGCTGCCGGTGCCGGCGCTGCTGATCGGGCCGGGCGGCGCGATCGAGGCCGCCAACCCGGCCGCCGAGGCGTTCCTGAACCATTCCGCGCGGGTGCTGGTGGGCGGTGCGCTGAGCGCGTGGATGGCGGTCGAGGCGCCGCTGGCCGAGGCCTTCGCGCGGGTGCGGGCAAGCCACGCGGCGGTGGTGCTGAACGATGTCGCAGTGGGCACGCCGGGGCGCGCGCCGACGATGTGCACCATCCGCATCGGCCCGCTGGCCGACGATTCGACCCGCCTTCTGATGCTGGTCTCGGCGCGCGACCTGGCCGGGCGGCTGGGGCAGGCGGGGACGATGCACCGGGCCGCGAAATCGGCGATCGGCATGGCCGAGATGCTGGCCCACGAGATCAAGAACCCGCTCGCCGGGATCGCGGGGGCGGCGCAATTGCTGTCGATGGGGCTGTCGGGCGGCGACCGCGAGCTGACCGACCTGATCGTGGCCGAGACCCGGCGGATCGTGGCGCTGCTCGACCAGGTCGAGCAGTTCGGCAATCTGCGCCCGCCCGCCTGCCGCGCCGTCAACCTGCACGACCTGATCGACCGCGCCCACCGCTCGGCGTCGCTGGGCTTCGCCGCGGCGATGCGGTTCCGCGAGGAATTCGACCCCTCGCTGCCGCCGGCCCATGTCGATCCCGACCAGATCCTGCAGGTGCTGTCGAACCTGATCCGCAACGCCGCCGAGGCCGCCGGCCCGCAGGGCGGCACGATCACGCTGCGCACCTTCTACGACGCCGCGCTGCGCCGGCGCGGCGAGGACGGCGCCGAGGTGGTGCTGCCGCTGCACATCGAGATCGAGGACGACGGGCCCGGCCTGCCGCCCGACCTCGCCGCCGACGTGTTCGAGCCGTTCGTGTCGGGGCGCGAGAACGGCACCGGGCTGGGCCTTGCGCTGGTGGGCAAGATCATCTCGGACCACCGCGGCTGGATCGCGGTCGAATCGGTGCCCGGGCGGACGGTGTTCCGCCTGTCGCTGCCGCGGGTGCCGAAACCGGGGGCGCCGAAACCGGAGGCGCCGCAACAGCACGGGCACACGCCCGGCGAGGGTCAGGAGGGCTGAGGATGGATGGCACGATACTGGTCGCCGACGACGACCGCACGATCCGCACGGTTCTGACCCAGGCGCTCACCCGCGCCGGCTGCCGGGTGCACGCGACCTCGTCGCTCACCACGCTTCTGCGCTGGGTCGAGGAGGGCAAGGGCGATCTCGTCGTCACCGACGTGATCATGCCCGACGGCAACGGCATCGAGATGATCCCGCGGATCTCGGCGCTGCGCCCGGGGCTGCCGGTGATCGTGATCTCGGCGCAGAACACGATCATGACCGCGATCCAGGCCAACGAGGCCAACGCCTGGGACTACCTGCCCAAGCCGTTCGACCTGCCCGACCTGATGAAGCGCGCGGCCCGCGCGATGGGCCGCCCCGGCGCGCCTGCCGCCGCCGCGCCCGCCGCCGCCGCCGCCGCGCCCGCCCGCATCGCCGCCGCGCCCGCGCCGCTGTCCGAGATCGAGGACGATTCCCTGCCGCTGGTCGGCCGGACGCCGGCGATGCAGGCACTCTACCGGCTGGTGGCGCGGGTGGTGAACGCCGACCTGCCGCTGCTGATCACCGGCGAGAGCGGCGCGGGCAAGACCGCGCTCGCGCGCGCGATCCACGATCTGTCGGACCGCCGCACGCGGCCGCTGGTCAGCGTCGGGGCCGGCGATCTGGGCGCGCCCGAGGCGGTGGCGGGGGTGCTGGCGCGGGCCGGCGGCGGCACCCTCGTGCTCGAGGAGATCGCCGATTTCCCGCCCCATGCCCAGGCCCATGCGGTGCGCCTGTTCGAGGGCGCGCCCGATCCCGCGCCGCGGATCGTGGCCACCACCCAGGCCGACGCGGCGGCGCGGATGGCGGCCGGCACCCTGCGCGACGACCTCTATTACCGCCTCAGCGGGGCGGTGCTGGCGATGCCGCCGGTGCGCGAGCGGGTGGACGACATTCCCCTGCTGGCCAGCCATTTTCTTGCCCGCGCCGCGCGCGAGGGGGCGGCGCAGCGGCACTTGTCGGAGGACGCGCTGACGCTGGTGCGGGCCTATTCGTGGCCCGGCAACGTGCGCCAGATCGAGCATACCATGCGCCGGCTGGCGCTGACCGGCCCGGGCCCCGAGATCGGCCGCGCCGAGGTCGAGCAGGTGCTGGGCGCGATGCCCGCCGGCGCCCCCCTGCGCGAGGGCGGCGGCAGCGACGACCGGCTGTCGGCCTCGGTCGCGCGGCACCTGCGGCGGCATTTCGACCTGCACGGCGGCGCGCTGCCGCCGCCCGGCCTTTACGGCCGCGTCCTGCGCGAGATCGAGGCGCCGCTGATCGAGATCGCGCTCGAGGCCACCGGCGGCAACCAGGCACGCTGCGCCGACCTGCTCGGGATCAACCGCAATACGTTGCGCAAGAAGATCACCGACCTCGATATTCGGGTGACACGGCGGCGCAAGCTGATGTAAACGGGCAACAGGCGGCGTGTCCGCCGGGCCGCAACCGGCGTGCGGGCGGTGGCCCGGGCGCGTCGCGGCACAGGCCCCGGCGCTGCCGGCGGCGGCACCTTGGGGGGCGAGTGGCCAGGTCGGCGGCGTTCGAAAGGCTGGCGCGTTTGCGCAGGCAGCGGCGGTTGCAGACCGCGGCCACCTTCGGGCTGGTGGTGCTCGGCCCGGTGATGGCGGTGGCCACCTTCTTCGCGCTCGGGCCGATGAACCAGGGCGCGGCCTCGCCGATCCTGCGGCTGATCCTGCTGGGCGATCTGGTCTATGTGCTGGTGGTCGCGGCGCTGGTGCTGGCGCGGGTGGCGCGGATCGTGTCCGACCGGCGCGCGCGCTCGGCCGGTTCGCGGCTGCATCTGCGGCTGAGCGGGGTTTTCGCCCTCGTGGCGCTGATCCCGACGGTGCTGGTGGCGGTGTTCGCGGTGCTGACGGTCAACGTCGGGCTCGAGGGCTGGTTCTCGCAGCGGGTGCGCGACGTGGTCGGCGCCTCGCTCGACGCCGCCGAGGCCTACGAGGAGGAACACCGCCGCGACCTCGTGATCGACGCCGAGGCGCTGGCGGCCTTTCTCGGACGCTCGATCGAGGGCAGCCTCGGGGTCGGCGACGGCGAGTTGCGCCAGTTGCTCGGCCCCGGCCAGGCGCTGATCCAGCGCGGGCTGAAGGAGGCCTACATCATCGACGGCACCGCCGAGATCCGCGCCCGTGGCGAACGCTCGTATCTGTTCGACTACGAGCCACCGCCCGAGGACGCGCTGGCCACCGCCCGCGACGGCGGTGTGGCGGTGGTCAAGGACTGGGACAACAACGAGTTCCGCGCGCTGGTGCCGGTGCCGGGGCTGGCCGACCGCTACCTCTACATCTCGCGCTCGGTCGACGGCTCGATCCTCAACCTGCTCGACGATACCCAGGCGACGGTGCGCCTCTACCAGCAGCTCGAACGCGAGCGCGGGCGGCTGCTGTTCGAGTTCGGGCTGCTTTACCTCGGCTTCGCGCTGATCCTGATCCTGGCGGCGGTGTGGCTGGGGCTGTGGTTCGCCGAGCGGCTGGCGCGCCCGGTGGGGCGGCTGGCGGGCGCGGCGCAGCGGGTGGGCGCGGGCGATCTCGAGGTGCAGGTGATCGAGGAACGCGGCGACGACGAGATCGCGATGCTCGGCCGCGTGTTCAACCAGATGACCCGCCAGCTCAAGGGCCAGCGCACGGCGCTGGTCGAAAGCCACCGCCAGACCGAGGCGCGGCGGCGACAGTTCGATTCGGTGCTGTCGTCGGTCACCGCCGGGGTGATCGGGCTGGACGACGCCGGGCGGATCGACTTTCTCAACCGCTCGGCGCTGCGCCTGCTCGACCTCGACGCCGGCGCCGGCCACGGCCGCCCGCTGGACGAGGTGGTGCCCGAGTTCGCGGCCCTGCTGGCGCGCGTGCGCGAGACCCGCGCCGAGGCGGCGCAGGAAGAGGTGCGCCTGTCGCGCCAGGGCCGGCTGGAAAGCCTGCTGGTGCGCATGGCGGTGCGGCGCGGCGCCGAGGGCGGGGTCGAGGGCTTCGTCGTCGCCTTCGACGACGTGACCGACCTGGTCAGCGCCCAGCGCATGGCCGCGTGGGGCGACGTGGCGCGGCGCATCGCCCACGAGATCAAGAACCCGCTGACCCCGATCCAGTTGTCGGCCGAGCGCATCTTGCGCAAGTTCGGCCCCGCGCTGGGGCCGCGCGCCGAGGAACTGAAGCAATACACCGACGTGATCGTGCGCCAGACCGGCGACCTGCGCCGCATCGTCGACGAGTTCTCGCGCTTCGCGCGCATGCCCGAGCCCGACCGCCGCCGCCACGACATCGTGGCGCTGGTGCGCGGCGCGGCGCTGCTTCAGGAAAGCGCGCTGGTCGGGGTGGCGCTGCACACCGACCTGCCCGAGGCCCCGGTGATCACCGAGATCGACGACACGATGATCGCGCAGGCGGTCACCAACCTGGTCAAGAACGCCGGCGAGGCGATCGAATCGCTTGTGGAAAAGGGCGCGCCCGAGGGCTACGAGCCCGAGGTGCGCATCGCCCTGCACGCCGCGAGCGAGCGGGTGGACATCTTCATCGACGACAACGGCATTGGCCTGCCCGAAGACCGCGCCCGCCTGTTCGAGCCCTATGTGACGACGCGCGCCAGGGGCACCGGGCTGGGCCTGTCGATCGTGCGCAAGATCATCGAGGAACACGGCGGCGCGCTGACGCTGGAAGACGCGCCGCCCTTCGCCCCCGGCGCCCGACGCGGCGCGCGGGCCCACATCCGGCTGCCGCGCCTGGGGCGCGCGGCGGCGGGCGCAGTGCGCGAACAGCAGGAGGTGACGCTTGAGTGACATTCTCGTCGTCGACGACGAACCCGACATCCGCGAGCTGATCGGCGACATCCTGCGCGACGAGGGCTACGCCGTGCGCCTTGCCGGCACCTCGGACGAGGCGATGGCCGCGATCAACCGCGAGGCGCCGGGGCTGATCGTGCTCGACATCTGGCTCAAGGACAGCAAGATGGACGGCATCGACATCCTCAAGACGGTGCGCCGCGACAACCCCGGCCTGCCGGTGGTGATCATCTCGGGGCACGGCAACATCGAGATCGCGGTCGCCGCGATCAAGCAGGGCGCCTACGATTTCATCGAGAAGCCGTTCAACATCGACCAGCTTCTGGTGGTGATCCGCCGCGCCATGGAAACCTCGCGGCTGCGGCGCGAGAACGCCGATCTGCGCCGGCGCGACAGCGGCACGTCCGAGATGGTCGGCAGCTCGGCGGCGATGCGCCACCTGCGCGGGCAGCTCGACAAGGTCACCCGCTCGAACGGGCGGGTGATGCTGTGGGGGCCCCCCGGCTCGGGCAAGGAGACGGCGGCGCGCTACATCCACGCCAATTCCGGCCGCGCGACGGCGCCGTTCATCACCGTCGCCTCGGCCGCGATCGGGCCCGAGCGCATGGAAGAAGTGCTGTTCGGCCGCGAGACCGAGGGCCGCGGCGTCGAGACCGGGCTTCTGGAACAGGCCCACGGCGGGGTGATCTATTTCGACGAGGTCGCCGACATGCCGCTGGGCACCCAGTCGAAGATCCTCCGGGTGCTGACCGAACAGCAGTTCACCCGCGTCGGCGGCACCGACAAGGTGCGGGTGGACCTGCGGGTGGTATCCTCGACCACCCGCGACCTGCGCACCGAGATCGCCGCCGGCCGCTTCCGCCAGGAGCTTTACGACCGGCTGAACGTGGTGCCGGTGACGGTGCCGGGCCTCGACGAGCGGCGCGACGACATCCCCGAACTGGTGCGCCACTTCCTTGGCTGGTTCAACCGCACCCAGGGCCTGCCCCTGCGCGAGATCGGCGACGAGGCGCTGGCGATCCTCCAGACGATGCCGTGGCCGGGCAACGTGCGCCAGTTGCGCAACGTCGTCGAGCGGCTGCTGATCCTGGGCGAGGGCACCGGCCCGATCGGCGCGCGCGACCTGCCCGGCCAGGAGGCCGAGCCCGCCGAGACCGACGGCCGCGTGGTGCTCTCGGGCACGCTCGCGGCGCTGCCCCTGCGCGAGGCGCGCGAGGCGTTCGAGCGCGAATACCTGCTCACCCAGATCAGCCGCTTCGGCGGCAACATCAGCCGCACCGCGGCCTTCGTCAGGATGGAGCGCAGCGCGCTTCACCGCAAGCTCAAGACGCTGGGCGTGGTGGCCGCGGCGCGCGGCGGCGGCCCCGAGGACGACGGCGCCGACACGACCGGCGATTGACCGCGCCGCAAGGCTCTGGCAGGGAAGTGCGGGGCCACTCCGGGGGACGGGATGCGGGTGATCATCTGCGGCGCGGGCCAGGTCGGCTGGCAGATCGCGCGCCATCTGGCCGGCGAGGCCAATGACGTCACCGTGGTCGACAGCAACCCCGATCTGGTGCGCCGGGCGACCGACACGCTGGACGTGCGCGGGGTGGCGGGCTTCGCCTCGTATCCCGAGGTGCTGGAACGCGCCGGCGCGCGCGACGCCGACATGATCATCGCCGCGACCCATTCCGACGAGGTCAACATGGTCACCTGCCAGGTGGCCCATTCGGTGTTCGGGGTGACGCGCAAGATCGCCCGGCTGCGCGCGCAAAGCTACCTCGACACCGCCTATTCCGACCTCTACCGGCGCGAGCACATGCCCATCGACGTCATCATCAGCCCCGAGCGCGAGGTGGCGGCGGCGGCCCTGCAACGCCTTGCCGCGCCGGCGGCGTTCGACACCGAAAGTTTCATGGGCGGCATGGCGCAGCTTCTCGGCATCGCGCTGGACGAGGATTGCCCGGTCATCAACACCCCGCTGCGGCAGTTGACCGACCTCTTTTCGACCCTGCGCGCGATGGTGGTGGGGGTGCGCCGCGCCGGGCGGCTGTTCGCGCCCGAACCCGGCGACCAGTTGTTCCCCGGCGACCAGATCTACGTCTTCACCCACACCTCCGACATCAACCGCACCCTCGAGATCTTCGGCAAGCAGACGCGGCGGCAGGACCGGGTGGTGATCATCGGTGGCGGCAACGTCGGGCTGGCGGTGGCGCGGCGGCTGGAAGCCTCGCCCGAGCGGGTGCGCGCCAAGGTGATCGAGCGCGACCGCGGCCGCGCCGAACGCGCCGCCGACGCGCTGGAACGCACCATCGTGCTGCACGGCGACGGGCTGGCGATGGACCTGCTGCGCGAGGCCGGCGCCGACCGCGCCGACGCGGTGCTGGCGGTGACCGACGACGAAAAGACCAACCTGCTGGCCGCCGTGCGCGCCAAGCAGATGGGCTGCCCGATGGCGATCGCGCTGGTCAACGACCCCACCCTGGTGCCGCTGATCGCGGCGATGGACATCGACGCCTACATCAACCCGCGCGCGACCACGGTGTCGTCGATCCTGCGCCATGTCCGCCACGGGCGGGTGCGCGCGATCTACTCGATCGGCGACGCCGAGGCCGAGATGATCGAGGCGCAGATCCTCTCGACCTCGGTGATGGCGGGCCAGAGCCTCGGCGACATCGACTTTCCCGAGGGGGTGCTGCTGGGCGGGCTGCTGCGCAAGGGCAAGATGGTCAAGCTCTCGGCCGCGACCCGGATCGAGGAGGGCGACATCGTCGCGATCTTCGCGCTGTCCAAGGACGTGCCCGAGGTGGAGCGCCTGTTGCAGGTCTCCATCGACTTCTTCTGAGGGCGGCGGGGTGCGCGCGTTTGCCCGTCTGCCGCTGCTGGTGGTGCTGGCCGGCATCGCGGCGGTGGCGATGTATGTGCCCGCCGCCCACGCGCTGGCGCTGCGCGAACATGCGGTGGCGCGGGCGTTCTTCTACTGGGGCACGCTGCTCTTGGTGGTGGTGGCGATGGTGGCGCTGGCCAGCCGCGGCCACCGCCCCCGCGACGGCGGCCGCGGCGCGGTGATCGCGCTGGCCGGCAGCTTCGCGCTGCTGCCGCCGATGCTGGCGCTGCCGTTCCACGAGGCGGTGGGCGACACCACCTTCGCGCGGGCGTGGTTCGAGATGGTCTCGAGCCTGACGACCACCGGCGCCACGCTTTACGACGCGCCGGGGCGGCTGCCGCTGCCGGTGCAATTGTGGCGCGGCATCGTCGGCTGGATGGGCGGCGCCTGGGCGCTGGTCGCGGCCTTCGCGATCCTCGCGCCGCTGGCGCTGGGCGGCTTCGAGGTGGCCGGCAGCGGGCCGGCCACCCGCGCCGTGGTGCTGCCGGGCGAGGGCGGCGGGGGCGGCGGCGGCGGCGGGCGGTCGCGGCTGGCGCGGGTGGCGGTGGCGGTGCTGCCGGTCTACGCCGGTGCCACCGGGGCGCTGTGGGTGGCGCTGCTGATCGCCGGCGACGCGCCGACGGCGGGGCTGATGCGCGCGATGGCGACGCTGGCGACCAGCGGCATCGTGGCCGAGGGCGCGCCCGCCGGCGGCGCCGGCCGGGTGGGCGAGATGCTGGTGGCGGTGTTCCTGCTGCTGGCGCTGTCGCGCAACCTGTGGCCGCTGCGGCTGGGCGGGATCGGCCGGCAGCCGGTGCTGCGCGACCCCGAGTTGCGGCTGGCGGCGGCGATCGTGGTGGCGGTGCCGCTGCTGCTGTTCGTGCGCCATTTCATCGGTGCGCTGGCCGATCCGCTGCCCGACGCCGGCCTCGGCCATGCCTTGCGCGCGCTGTGGGGGGGATTGTTCACGGTGCTGTCGTTCCTGGCCACCGACGGCCACGTTTCGGCCGACTGGGCCGGGGCGCGGCTGTGGTCGGGGTTCGAGGCGCCGGGGCTGATCCTGGTCGGGCTGGCGCTGGTCGGCGGCGGCGTGGCGACGACGGCGGGCGGGGTCAAGCTGTTGCGGGTGCTGGTGCTGGGCAGCCATACCCTGCGCGAGACCGCGCGGCTGGTGCATCCCTCGTCGCTGGGCCGCTCGGGCGCGGTGACGCGGCGGCTGCGCCGCGAGGGGGCGTTCGCGGCCTGGATCGCGCTGATGCTCTACGCCGCCACGATCTCGGCGGCGCTGACGGCGCTGGGGCTGGCGGGGGTGGGCTTCGAGGCCGGCCTCGTCTACACGCTGGCGGCGCTGACCACCACCGGCCCGCTGGTCGAGGTGGCGGCCGTCGCGCCGCTGTCCTTCGGCGACCTCGGCGGCCCGGCGCGGGCGGTGCTGGCGGTGGTGATGGTGCTCGGCCGGCTCGAGGCGCTGGCGCTGGTGGCGCTGGTTGCGCCCGACCTGTGGCGCCGCTAACCCGGGGCGGACGGGCAGGGGGCGGGCATGGAACTGGGCGACATCGACACGGCGCAGGCGCTGGTCCTGCTGGCCATCGCCGCCGGGGCGGGGGCGGTGGGCGGCGTGCTGGCCGGGCTGCTGGGGGTCGGCGGCGGCATCGTGATCGTGCCCGCGCTCTACCTCGCGCTCACCGGGCTGGGGCTCGACCCGGGGCTGACGATGCAGATGGCGGTGGGCACGTCGCTGGCGACCATCGTCTTCACCTCGGTCTCGTCCGGGCTGGGCCATTACCGCCGCGGCGCGATCGACCTCGCCCTGCTGCGCCTGTGGGCGCCGGCGCTGCTGGTGGGCGTGGTCGGCGGCGCGGGCCTGGGCGGGGTGGTCGACGGGCGGGTGCTGGTGGCGGTGTTCGCCGTCGTCGCGGCGCTGGTCGCGGCCGACATGATTCTGCGCCGCACCGCCCCCGAGGGCACCCCGCGCAGCTTCTCGCGCCCGGTCTGGGCGGCGCTGGGGGTGGCGGCGGGCGGCATCTCGGCGATGATGGGGATCGGCGGCGGCACCGTCTGCGTGCCGCTGCTGAACTTCCTCGGCTACGACATCCGCCGCGCGGTCGGCACCTCGGCGGCGATCGGCTTCGTGATCGGGCTGCCCGGCGCGCTGGTCTATGCCGCCTCGGGCTGGGGCGCCGAGGGGTTGCCGCCGTTCTCGGCGGGCTATGTCAACCTTGCCGCCGCGGCGGTGATCGTCCCGCTGTCGACCAGTTTCGCGCGGGTCGGCGTGCGCATCGCCCACGCGATCCCGCGCCGGGCCCTGCGGCTGGCGTTCGGGCTGTTCCTGGGGCTGACCTCGGCGCGCATGGCGTTCGACCTGTTCGGCGGCTGAGCGCCGGATGCGCGCCCAGCTTCGGCCCGGAAATTGACATCACCCCGCACCGTTGCCATGCGATGGGGCGGGTGCCGGCGGCGGCGCGAAAGGGCGGATCATGATTGCGACGGAGGGCGGCAGGGCGGCGCGGGCGGTGGCGCTGATCGGCTGCGGCTATGTCGCCGACCTCTACATGCGCTCGTTCGCGCTGCACCCCGATGTCGCCATCGTTGCCGCGTGGGATCGCGACCCGGCGCGCCTCGCCGCCTTCTGCGCCCATTGGCGGGTGCCGGCGGCATCCTCGCGCGCCGAGCTTTTCGCGCGGCTGCCGAAGGGCGGCGTGGTGGCCAACCTCACCAACCCCGCCGCCCATGCCGCGATCACCCGCGCGGCGCTGCTGGCGGGCCACCACGTCTGGTCGGAAAAGCCGCTGGCGCTGACCCTCGACGAGGCCCGCGGCCTGGTCGAGTTCGCCGATGCGCGCGGCCTCCTGGTCTCGTCCGCGCCGTCGTCGGTGCTGGGCGAGGCGGCGCAGCTTCTCGCCCGCGCGGTGCGCGAGGGCGTGGCCGGCACCCCGCGCCTCGTCTATGCCGAGCTGGACGACGGCTACATCCCGCAGGCCCCGCATGCGCACTGGCGCTCGGACAGCGGCGCGCCGTGGCCCTGGGCCGACGAGGCGCGGGTGGGCTGCACGCTGGAACACGCGGGCTATTACCTGTCGTGGCTGGTGGCGATGTTCGGCCCGGTCGCGACGGTCGTCGCCGCCTCGGCCGAGGTGATCCCGGACAAGCTGCACGGCGGCGCGACGGGGGGCGCGACGGGCGACGCGACGGGCGACGCGGCGGCGGGCGCGCCCGATGTCTCGGTGGCGGTGCTGTTCTTCGCCTCGGGGATGGTGGCGCGGCTGACCTGCTCGATCGTCGCCCCGCACGACCACCGCATCCGCGTGGTGGGCGAGGGCGGGGTGCTCGAGGTCGCGCGCGCCTGGGACAACGGCGCGCCGGTGCGCTTCCGCCGCCGCCTGGTGCTGCGTAGGCGGCTGCTGGAACACCCCCTCGGCCGGCGCCTGCGCGCGCCCGGCGCGACGCACCCCAGGGTTGGCCGGCGCGGGGCGGCGGCGATGAACTTCGCGCTCGGGCCGGTCGAGATGCTCGACGCGCTGGCCGAGGGGCGGGACTGCCGCCTGTCGCCCGCCTTCTCGCTGCACGTGACCGAGGTGGCGCTGGCGATCCACAATGCCCGCGACCGCGCCGGCGCGCAGGCGATGACCACCACCTGCGCGCCGCCGGAGCCGATGCCATGGGCGCGCTGACCCTTGCCGTCACCGGCGCCGGCGGCTTCATCGGCCGCCATGTCGTGGCCGCTGCGGCCGCGGCCGGGCACCCCGTGGTGGCGGTGATCCGCCCCGGCGCGCAGGCGCAGGCCGGCTGGCCCGGGGCGGTGGCGGTGCGCCGCGCCGACCTGACCGGCCCGGCGGCGGCGCTGGCGCAGGCGGTGGCCGGCGCCGACGCGGTGATCCATTGCGCCGGGCTGATGACGGGCGACGCCGCGGCGCAGGCGGCGGTCAGCGTCGAGGGCACCCGCGCGCTTTGCGCCGTGCTGCCGGCGGGGGCGGGGCTGGTGGTGGCGTCCTCGATCGCGGTCTGCGGCGCCGGGGCCGACGCCGACGGTTCCCTGACCGGGACCACGCCGCGCGCCGACCAGGCCACCCTGGCCCCCTACGCCGCCACCCGGGCGGCGCAGGAAGAGGTGGCCGAGGCCTGGGCCGCCGCTGCCCCCGGCCGGCGGCTGACGCTTCTGCGCGCGGGCGCGGTGTTCGGGCCGGGGCGGCTGTGGAACGGCCACCTCGGGGTGCCGCTGGGGCCCGTGGTGCTGCGGCTCGGGGCGCGCGGGGCGCGGCTGCCGCTGGTGCAGGTGGAACGGGTGGCGGCGGCGGCGGTGGCCGCGGCCGAGGGCCGCGCGCCGGGCGTTCTGGTCGCCGTCGACGACGATTTGCCCGATGCGCCGGCCTATCTGCGCGCGCTGGCGCGGGGCGGCTGGCCGCGGGCGGTGGTCCCGCTCGGCTGGCGCGCGCTGGTGCCGCTGGCGCGCCTTGCGGGCCCGCTGCTCGGGCCTTCGGCGCCGGGCCTTCTGCGCGCGCCGGTGCTGGCCGCCCGCTTCGCCCCCCGCCGCTACCCGGCGGCGGCGATGCGCGCGCTGCTCGGCACCCCCTCGCGCCCCTTCGCCGAGGCGATGGCGCAGGCGCTGGCGGGGCCGGCATGAGCGCGCAATGCCAGACCGGGCGCGCGCCGGCCGCCCCCGTAACGGGGGGCTCTGCCCCCGTCCCCCCGAAGGGGGGCTCTGTCCCCGTTACTCAGGCGGGGGGCTCCGCCCCCCGATGCGCCTGCGGCGCATTCCCCCCGGAGTATTTTCGCCAAGATGAAGGAAAGGCGTCCCCGTTTCATCTTGGCCCAAATACTCCCGCCGGAGGCGTCCGGCCTCGCCCCGGGCGCAGGGGCCGGGCATGAGCGCGCCCCGTCCCGGCCCCGTCGCCTACCTGACCGGCGAATATCCCCGCGCCACCGACACCTTCATCCAGCGCGAGGTGGCGGGGCTGCGCGCGCTCGGGATCGTCGTGCACACCTGCACCGTGCGCCGCACCGGGCCCGAGCATCTGGCCGGCCCCGAGCAGCGCGCCGAGGCGGCGGCGACGTTCCATGTGATCGAGGCCGCGCGCAACCCCGCCCGGCTGCTGGCCGCCCATGCCGGCGCGCTTCTCCGCGCGCCCGGCCGCTGGCTGCGGGCGGTGGCGCTGGCGTGGCGCACCCGCGCGCCGGGGCTGAGGGGCACCGCGCTTCAGGCCGCCTATTTCGCCGAGGCCGGGGTGCTGGCCGCGCATCTGCGCGCCACCGGCGCGCGGCATCTGCACAACCACATCGCCACCGGCGCCGGCACCGTCGCGATGCTGGCCGCCGAGATCACCGGCCTTCCCTTCAGCATCACCCTGCACGGGCCGGGGATCTTCCACGAGCCGATGCGCTGGCGGCTCGACGAGAAGGCCGCGCGCGCCGCCTTCGTCGCCTGCATCAGCCATTTCGCGCGGGCGCAACTGATGCTGTTCGCCGACCGCCGCCACTGGCCCCGGTTCCACATCGTCCATTGCGGGGTCGAGCCCGGCCGCTACGACCGCCCCCGCCGCGCCGCGCCCGGCCAGCGGCTGCTGTTCGTCGGCCGGCTGGCCGGGGTCAAGGGGGTGCCGGTGCTGCTGGCGGCGCTGGCCGGGCTGCGCCGCCGCCACCCCTCGGTGCACCTGACGCTGATCGGCGACGGCCCCGAGCGCGCGGCGCTCGAGGCCGAGGCGGCCGCGCTGGGGCTGGGGGGCGCGGTGCGCTTCGCCGGCTATGCCTCGCAGGAGGGGGTCGCGGCGGCGCTGGCCGAGGCCGACATCCTGGTGCTGCCGAGCTTCGCCGAGGGCGTGCCGGTGGTGCTGATGGAGGCGCTTGCGGCCGGGGTGGCGGTGGTGGCGACCGCGGTCGGCGGGGTGGGCGAGCTGATCACGCCCGAGTGCGGCCTGCTGGTCGCGCCGGGCGATGCCGAGGCGCTGGAGCACGCGCTCGACGCGCTGCTGGCCGACCCGGGCGCGCGCGCCGCGCTGGCCGCCGCGGGCCGCGCGCGGGTGGTCGAGGGGTTCGATTCGGCGCGCGAGGCGGCGCGGCTGGCGACGCTCTTCGCCGCCGGCCCCGAAGCCCCGCGCCCCGCCCTGCGCCCGGAGCCCCTGGAATGAGCGCCCCGCCCGGCATCGTCGTGATCGGCCGCAACGAGGGCGCGCGGCTGGTGCGTGCGCTGGCCGCGCTGCGCTTGGTGGCCGGGCCGGTCGTCTATGTCGACAGCGGTTCGGTCGACGGTTCGGTGGCGTGGGCGCGGGCCGCCGGCGTGCAGGTGGTCGCGCTGGACGAAAGCGCGCCGCATACCGCCGCGCGCGGGCGCAACGCCGGCTTCGCCGCGCTGGCCGCGGCGCCGGGCGGCGCGCCGGCGCTGGTGCAGTTCCTCGATGGCGATTGCGAGCTGGAGCCGGGCTGGCTCGAGGCCGCCGCCGCCGCGCTGGCGGCCGATCCCGGCGTGGCGCTGGTCACCGGCTGGCTGGACGAGATCGCGCCCGAGGCAAGCCTCTTCAACCGCCTCCAGAACCTCGAATGGCACCGCCCGGCGGGCGAGATCGTGGCCTGCACCGGCAGCGCGATGGTGCGCGCCGACGCCTTCGCCGCGGTGGGCGGCTTCGACGCGGGCCTGATCGTGTCCGAGGACGACGACTTCTGCCTGCGGCTGCGCGCCGCCGGCTGGCGGCTGCGGCGCCTGCCGCGCACGATGGCGCGCCACGACGCCGACCTCCGCCGGTTCGGGCAATGGTGGCGCCGCGCGATCCGTTCGGGCCACGGTTTCGCCGAGGTCGGCGCACGCCACCCCGGCCATTTCCGCGCCGAGCGGGTGCGCGCCTGGGGGTACGGCGCAGCCGTGCCGGCGGCGACGCTGGCGGGGCTGGCGGTGGCGGGCTGGTGGGGGCTGGCGCCGCTTGCGGCCTATGCCGTCAACTTCGCCCGCATCGCGCGCGGGCTGCGCGCGCGCCCCGAGGCGGCCGGCCATGTCGGCGCGATGGCGGCGCTGATGGTGGCGATCAAGCTGCCGCACCTGGTGGGGATGCTGGTATGGCACCGCCGCCGCCTGCGCGGACGGGCGACGCGGCTGATCGAATACAAGTAGGCCGGGAACACGGGAACGGGACGCATGGGCACGATACGGGTTGGCCTGATCGGGGCGGGATACATCGCCGGCTGGCACGCGGCGGCGCTGCGCGAGGTGCCGGGCGTGCGCCTGGTGGCGGTGGCCGATCCCGCGCCGGGGGCAGCGGCGGCGCTGGCGGGCGCCCATGGCGCGGCCGCCTTCGACGGGCTCGGGGCGCTGATCGCGGCGCGGGCCTGCGACGCGGTGCACATCCTCACCCCGCCCGAATTCCACGCCGCGCTGGCGTTCGAGGCGCTGGGGGCCGGCCTGCACGCCTGGGTCGAGAAGCCGGTGGCGCTGGCGCGGGCCGAGGCCGAGGCGATGGCCGCCGCCGCCGCCGCCGCCGGCCGGCACCTGGGCGCGGGGCACAACTTTCTCGGCCTGCCGGCGCACGCGCGGCTGCGCGCGCTGCTGGCGGCGGGCGCGCTGGGGCGGGTATCGTCGGCCGAGGTGCACTGGTGCCTGCCGTTCGCGCCGCTGCGCTCGGGCCCGTTCACGATCTGGCCGCTGCGCGCGCCCGCGAATCTGGTGCGCGAGCTGGCGCCGCATCCGCTGGCCTTCGTGCACGACCTGTTCGGACCGGCCGAGGTGCTTGCGGTGGTGCCGGGCCACCCCGTCACGCTGCCCGGCGGCGCCATCCGCCACCAGAGCCTGCGGGCCCTGCTGCGCGCCGGCGGGGTCGAGGTGAGCGTGATCCTGTCCACCGTCGAGGTCACCGACGAGCGCGCGGTGAGCGTGCGCGGCTCGTCCGGGCGGGCGCGGCTTGACTATGCCGCCGACACCCTGGTGCACGATGGCGAGAACAGCGCCGAGCTGGTGCTGAACCCGGCGCTGCGGCAGGCGGGGCTGGCCTGGGCGCACCTGCGCGAGGGGGCGGTGAACGCGGCGCGGCAGGGCCTCAGCCTCAACCGCCGCTCGGCCTATGCGCAGGGCTTCATCGGGGCGTTCGGGGCGTTCTACGGCGCGATCGCCGAGGGCGGTCCGCCCGATCCGCGTTTCGCCCCGGCCGCGGCGGTGGCGGTGACCGACCTGCTCGACCGGGTGGTGGCGGGGCTGCCGGATGCCGGCGCCGAGACCCGGGCCGCGCCCGCCCCCGCCCCCGCCGCCGCCCGCGCGCCCGTGCCCGATACGATGGTGCCCGACACGATGGTGCCCGACACGATGGTAATCGGCGGCACCGGCTTCATCGGCGCGGCGCTCACCCGGGCGCTGGTGGCGCGGGGCCACGCCGTGCGGGTGCTGAGCCGCGGCACCCGAAGCCCGTTCCCCGACCTGCCCGGCCGCGTCGAGGTGGTGGCCGCGCCGCAGGACGATGCCGCCGCACTCGCCCGCGCCATGGACGGCTGCCGCACAATCTTCCACCTCGGCCGCGCGCTCGAGACCACCTGGGAGGGGGCGCTGAAGAACGACGTGGGCGTGACCGAGACGATCGCCCGCGCCGCCCTGGCCGCCGGGGTCGGGCGGCTGGTCTATACCGGCACCATCGCCTCGCACGCCATGGCCGACCCCGGCCGCACCATCACCGACGACACCCCGCTGCCCGACGACATGGGCGCGCGCAACCTCTACGCCCGCTCCAAGGCCGAATGCGAGCGGCGGCTGCTGGCGCTGCACCGGGCCGAGGGATTGCCGCTGGTGATCGCGCGCCCCGGCATCGTGGTGGGCCCCGGCGGGCCGTTGCAGCACTGGGGAATCGGGCGCTGGCACGGGGCCGGCGCGGTGCGGCTGTGGGGGGCGGGGCGGAACCCGCTGCCGTTCGTGCTGATCGACGACGTGGTGGCGGGCCTGATCGCCTGCGCCGACGTGGCGGGGATCGAGGGGCGGGCGTTCAACCTCGTCGGCCCGCCGCTGCTGTCGGCGCGCGACTGGTTCGAGGGCCTCCACGCCCGCACCGGCGCGCGGCTGCGGGTGCGCGGCGGCAACCTTACCGCGATGTGGGCGGCCGAGGCGGCGAAATGGGCGCTCAAGCGCCACGTTCTGGGCCGGCGGGGGGCGGTGCGCGCGTCGCGTGCCGACTGGCTGTCGCGCGGCCATTTCGCGCGCTTCGACACTGCCGGCGCGCGCGCCGCGCTGGGATGGGCGCCCGAGGCCGACCGCGCGCGCTTCCTTGACCGCGCCATCGACGCGCGCGCGCTGTTCGGGCTGTAGCGCGGGCCCCGGCCGGGGCGGGAGGGGCGCTGCCCCTCTGCGCCTGCGGCGCATTCACCCCGGAGTATTTTCCCCAAGGTGAAGCACGAGAGTCCTTCATTCACCTTGGTTCAAATACTCACTTGCAACCGCGCCCCACGCGCGGCCGAGGCCGGTTCTGGCGCTACAGCGCCGTCCAGCCGCCGTCGACCGAGATCGTGGTGCCGGTGATCTGCTCGGCCGCGGGCGAGCACAGGAACACGGCGGTGCCGCCAAGCTGCTCGACAGTGGCGAACTCCTTGGAGGGCTGGCGATCGAGCAGCACCTTCTCGATCACCTCGTCGCGCTCCATGCCGTATTCCTTCATCGTGTCGGGGATCTGCGCCTCGACCAGCGGGGTCAGCACATAGCCCGGGCAGATCGCGTTGGCGGTGATCGGCTCGCGCGCGGTTTCCAGCGCCACCACCTTGGTCAGCCCGACGATGCCGTGCTTGGCCGCGACATAGGCCGCCTTGAAGGGCGAGGCGGTCAGCCCGTGCGCCGAGGCGATGTTGATCACCCGCCCCCAGCCGGCCGTGCGCATCAGCGGCAGCGCGGCGGCGGTGGTGTGGAAGGCCGACGACAGGTTGATCGCGATGATCGCATCCCATTTCGCGGCGGGGAATTCCTCGATCGGGGCGACGTGCTGGATGCCGGCGTTGTTGACCAGGATGTCGCAGCGCCCGGCCTTCTCGATCAGCGCCCGCGCCTCGTCGCCGTTCGAGAGGTCGGCCTTGATGTAGCGCGCCTCGACCCCGGTCGCGTCGGCGATCTCGCGCGCCAGCGCGTGATCCTCGTCGCGGTCGGTGAACGAGTTCAGCACCACGTTCGCCCCGGCCCTGGCCAGTTCCCACGCGACGCCCAGCCCGATGCCGGAATTCGAGCCGGTGATGACGGCGGTCTTGTTGCTCAGGATCATGCGTCCCTCCGTTGGTCGACTTCGGGGCGGAGCCTAGTTTTCCGCGCCCGCAATGGCCAGCGCCGCAGCGCCGCATCGCGGAAACGTGCGAAAAAAAACGCCCGCACGAGGCGGGCGTCAAGTCGTTGAGGCAGGTTTCATACAGGCAAGAAACCTATCGAGCAGTGACCTCTTTATACGCCTTCGGGCGGCCGAGTCCAAGCTAAAAGTTTGAAACCGCAGCAAAGCCGGCGTAGCCTTGCGCACAAGGACGAAACGCCAGCGAGGGATACCCGCGCGCATGCCAGCCTTCCTTTCCGCCCGCCTGCGGGCCGCGCTTGCGGCTGCCGTGATTCTGGCCGCGCCCCCGGCGGCGGCCGAGCCCGCGCACGGCATCGCCATGTATGGCGCCCCCGCGCTGCCGCCGGATTTCGTGGCGCTGCCCTACGCCAACCCCGACGCGCCCGGGGGCGGGCGGATCGTGTTCGGCGAGGCCGGCGGCTTCGATTCGCTCAACCCCTACATCCTCAAGGGCCGCGCGCCGTGGGGGGTGGGCCTCCTGACGGTCGAGACGCTGATGGGCCGCTCCTACGACGAGCCGTTCACGCTTTACGGGGTGCTTGCCGAATCGGTCGAGACCGACGCCGCGCGCAGCTTCGTCGAGTTCACCCTGCGCGAGGGGGCGCGGTTTTCCGACGGCAGCCCGGTGACGGTTGCGGACGTGCTGTGGTCGTTCGAGACGCTGGGCACCGAGGGCAGCCCGCGCTACCACACCGCGTGGGACAAGGTCGCCACCGCCGAGGCCACCGGCCCGCGCAGCGTGCGCTTCACCTTCACCACCGAGGACCGCGAATTGCCGCTGATCCTCGGGCTGCGGCCGATCCTCAAGAAGGCGCAATGGGAGGGGAAGGATTTCGCCGAAAGCGGGCTCGAGGCGCCGATCGGCTCGGGGCCCTACGTGGTCGAGGCGTTCGAGCCCGGCCGCTTCATCACCTTCGCCAAGAACCCCGAGTGGTGGGCGGCCGACCTGCCGTTCTATCGCGGCCAGCACAATTTCGACGAAATCCGCTACGATTACTTCGGCGACGGCGGCGTGGTGTTCGAGGCCTTCAAGGCCGGCGAGATCAGCACCTATCGCGAGGGCAACGCCGCGCGCTGGCTCGACAGCTACGACTTTCCCGCGGTCCGGTCGGGCGAGGTGGTGAAATCCGAGATCCCGCACCAGCGCCCGTCGGGCCTGCGCGGGCTGGTGTTCAACACCCGCAAGCCGATCTTTTCGGACTGGCGCGTGCGCGAGGCGCTGATCCAGGCCTTCAACTTCGAGTTCGTCAACGCCACGCTCAACGGCGGGCTGGAGCCGCGGATCGCGTCGTATTTCTCGAACTCGCCGCTGGGCATGCGCCCCGGCCCGGCCGAGGGCCGGGTGCGCGCGCTGCTTGAACCCTTCGCCGACAGCCTGCCGCCGGGCACGCTGGAAGGCTACGCGCTGCCGGTCTCGGACGGGACCGAGGCCAACCGCGCCGGCATCCGCGCCGCCACCCGCCTGCTGGAAGAGGCCGGCTGGCGGGTGCACGACGGCGTGCTGCAAGACGCGGCCGGCGAGCCGTTCCGCTTCGAGGTGCTGCTGGCGCAGGGCGCGGCGGAAACCCAGGCGCTGGTCAGCATCTATGTCGAGGCGCTGCGCCGGCTGGGGATCGAGGCCGTGGTCACGACGGTCGACAGCGCCCAGTATACCGAGCGCACCAACGTCTACGATTTCGACATGGCCCACCAGGTCATCGGCCTGTCGCTCAGCCCCGGCAACGAGCAATGGCTCTACTGGGGCTCGGCCGGGGTGACCGCGCCGGGCACGCGCAACTGGGCCGGGGTCGACAGCCCCGCCGCCGACGCGATGATCGAGGCGCTGCTGACGGCGACCAGCCAGGACGGGTTCCTCGCCGCCGCGCGCGCGCTCGACCGGGTGCTGACCGCCGGGCGCTACGCGATCCCGCTGTGGTTCCAGGACGTCGGGCGGATTGCCCATGTCAAGGAATTGCGGTATCCAGATACGATACCGCTATATGGCGACTGGCTGGGCTTCCAGCCGGAAGTGTGGTGGTATCAGGACTGATGCAACGAGAGGCCCCGTCAGAGGGCCATGGGCGGCGGCCCTTGTGCCGCCACGGCAGAGCAGGCGGCCCGGCGGGCCGGAAGGAGACAGGCATGGCGCGACTTGTGGCCCCCCTTGCGCTGGTGCTGGCGCTGGGCGCGTGCAACACCATCGACGGCATCGGCATGGACATCTCGGGGGCCGCGCGCAGCGTCGCGCAGGCGTTCTGAGCGAGGGACCGATCGAGGCCCCTGCCGATCGAGGCCGCTCGGGATGGGCGCTGTTGCCCATCCCGCCTCACCCCGCGGCGCGGTGCGATCCGGCGGCCTCGGCCCCGGCCTCGGCCTCGGGCGGGGCCGCGGCGGGCCTGGCGTTGCCGTCGCGCCCGTTGGGATAGACCAGCCCGGCCGAGATGATCAGCTTGGCCGCGTCCTCGACCCGCATGTCGAGAAAGATCGCGTCGCGCCGCGGCACGAACAGCAGGAACCCCGAGGTGGGGTTGGGCGTGGTCGGCAGGAACACGCTCAGCACCTCATCATCGGTGGGGGTCTTGGCGCGCACCTCGCCCTTGGCGGTGGTCGACACGAACGCCACCGCCCACAGCCCCTTGCGCGGGTATTCGATCAGGCAGGCGCGGTCGAAACTGGTTTCGGACTGCGCGAACACCGTCTCGGCGATCTGCTTGAGCCCGGCGTAGACCGAGCGCACCACCGGCATGCGGTTGACGATCCCCTCGCCCCAGCGCAGCAGCGACCGGCCCAGCAGCCCGCGCGCCAGCCAGCCGACCAGCACCGTGAACACCAGGAAGATGATCACGCCGACGCCGCGCAGGTTGATGCCGATGTATTGCTCGGGCATGTAGCGCGCCGGCACGAACGGCAGCACGAAGCTGTCGATCCATCCGACCAGCGTCCAGATCAGCCACACCGTCAGCCCGATCGGGGCGATCACCACCACCCCGGCGATGAAGCTGTTGCGCAGGGCGCCAAGCGGGTTCCAGCGCCGGCGGGGCGGGGGCGACAGCGGCGGCGGGGTTTCGGGGGCGGGGGTGTCGGGCTCGGTCATCGGCGGTGGTCCTCGGCGGCGCGCGATCGGCGGGGGGCAGCGGCCGGGCAGGGGCCCCGGCCCGTTTCATCTAGGCATGTCAGGGCCGGCGCACAATCGTCCGGCCGCCCCGGCGACGCGGTTCAGCGCCGGTTGCCGCGCGAACCGGCAAGCGCCGCGGCAATCGCCGCCCCGAGCCGCGCGTTGTTCAGCACCAGCGCGATGTTCGCGGCAAGCGAGCGGCCCGCGGTCAGCGTGTAAAGGCGGTCGAGCAGGAATGGCGTCACCGCCTTGGCCGCGACGCCGGCCGCGGCGGCTTCGTCCAGCGCCCGCGCGATCAGCGGGGCCAGGGTTTCGGCCGCGATCTCGTCGCCCGCCGGGATTGGGTTGGCCACCAGCATCCCCCCCGGCAGCCCCAGCGCCGCGCGCATCCGGTGCGCCGCGGCGATGGCGGCCGGATCGTCCAGCCGCAGCGGCGCGCTCAGCCCCGACTCGCGCGACCAGAAGGCGGGCAGCGCGTCCTGCCCAACCGCCACCACCGGCACGCCCAGGGTTTCCAGCACCTCGAGCGTCTTGGGCAGATCGAGGATCGCCTTCGCACCGGCCGCCACCACCACCACCGGCGTCTGCGCCAGTTCGTGCAGGTCGGCCGAGATGTCGAAGCTCTGCTCGGCGCCCCGGTGCACGCCGCCGATCCCGCCGGTGGCGAACACCTCGATCCCGGCCGCGCGCGCCGCGATCATGGTCGCGGCCACCGTGGTCGCACCCGTCCCGCCGCCGGCGAGGCACACCGCGAGGTCGGCGCGGCTCAGCTTGGCCACCCCCTCGGCGCGGGCCAGCGCCGCGAGGACGTCCTCGGGCAGGCCCACCCGCAGCCGCCCCGCCATCACCGCCACCGTCGCCGGCACCGCGCCGCCCGCGCGCACCGCCGCCTCGACCGCCTGCGCGGTCTCGAGGTTCTGCGGCCACGGCATGCCGTGGGTGATGATGGTGCTCTCCAGCGCCACCACCGGCCGGCCTTCGTCCAGCGCGGCGGCGACCTCGGGTGAGGGGTCAAGCGGCAGGGCGGGGCGGGTCATGGGGCGTCTCCTTGCGAGATGTGGGCGGCGGCGGCGTGCAGCGCCGCGGCCAGCGCCTCGGGCGCGGCGGCACCGCCAAGGTCGGCGGCGATATGGGCGGCCATCAGGGTGTCGCCGGCGCCGGTGACGCGCGCCACCGCCACCGCCGGCGGGCGGGCGCGGATCACCCCGCCGCCGCAGCCGGCCCCGGCCAGCGCCGCCTCGCCGCCGCCGTCGGTCACCAGCACCCGCGCGGCGCCCTGCGCCACCAGCCCCGCCGCGGCCTCGGCGGCATCGGAATGGGCGCGCCCCGCGATCTGCCCCGCCTCGGCAAGGTTGAGGTAGAACGTCGCGCGGCGGTGCCCCAGCAGCGGACGCAGGCGCGCCGCCTTGGCCGGGCTTGCCGCGGCCACGC
>Ga0209024_1000385_pt1 | contig 80744 bp, 79 predicted proteins | sample AutmiccommunBRH5_FD_187380 | JGI IMG/M metagenome (GOLD analysis project Ga0209024, IMG submission 187380) | Deep subsurface microbial communities from Mt. Terri, Switzerland - Autotrophic microbial communities BRH/5 (SPAdes) (version 2) | ecosystem: Environmental > Aquatic > Deep subsurface >... | reverse complement strand
GAAGCGGCTCAACGATCTGCCACTCGGCATCGCTCAAATCAAAACGGGCCATGATCCATCTCCTCTCACGAGAAGGGAATCATGAACCCACTCAATTGGGAATCCTGTTTATGAGTACAGAACCTAGTCATTGAAGACAGGAGCCATCTTCAATTGCTCAGGCGTCTGGTTGATCATGACTTCGCCTTCGCCGTCGCCCTGGACAACTGTAATGGCATCAAAGTCGATCACGAGACGGTCTTCAGACGTGACGCCCGATACGCCGTCGGTCACGACAGCCTGCCTTACGGAGCCATCGGAACTGATGATCAGGTCCGTGATGCGCGAATAGGTGTCAGCAACGGCCAGCTCGGCATTCGTACCGATCAGCTCGGAGGCAAGGCGGAAATCGTCCATGCCGTCCTGTTCGAACTCGGCCACGCCTTCCAGCGATTCATCGACGAGGGCGGCCGAAAGCATCGGCTCATTGTCTGAGTCCATTGTCACGGACACAGAGCTGAATGGCAGGAGGCCAAGCTCACCCGCAATTCCCAGAACACCGCCATCGCGGAACACGATATGGCCCGGAGCCTTGTTCTTGCCGATCAGCACGTCAGCCACCGTCGCAATGGTTTCGCCATTGGCGCCGATAATGTTATCGCCGATCAGACTGGACGCCTTCATTTCGCCAGCGGCCATGACATAGGCCGGACGGGCGAGTTCCGTCTCGGTGGTCACTTCCGTTTCGGTTGTGGTCGTATCCGAATATGGCGCGGTATCCGTATTCGCCGTCTCGATGGTGGTATCTGAGCCCGAGCATGCGGCCAGACCGGCCATGAGAGCGACGGCGCTTATAGGAGCAATGAGATATTTCATGAGGAGTTCCTTTCCATGCAATTCCACCCGCTTAACGCAAGGTGAGCACGCAAGGTTCCGAGGAACTGATTCAAAATTAAGCATGTCCGAAAGCCGGTTCCGGCGCCGTGCAATGCTTTCTGCAGATTTCGGGAACTTGCCGCGTCAGGACCGCGACAGGGCCTCACGAACGGCCTTGCCGGCGCTGCCGCTGTCGATCATGCCGGGAAAGCGTTCCTTGAGCGCCGACATGCAGCGGCCGACATCCTTCAGTTTCGAGGCGCCGAGATCCTCGACAATTTCCCCGACGGCCGCTTCCAGCTTCTTGCCGCTGAGCGGAACGGGCAGGAATTTCTGGATGACCTCGATTTCCTCACGCTCGCGGATGGCGTCTTCGATGCGTCCGGCCGCGTCATGCTCGCGGGCCGACACTTCGCGCTGGGCGACCATGGTTTCGAGCACCGAACGCACATCAGCGTCCGGACACCCTTCGCCCACGCCGCGCCCGCGCGCGCAGACGTCACGGTCTCGCACTGCACATTCGATCAGGCGCAGCGTGGCAAGTTCCACGTCGCTGGCGCCATTCTCGGTCTCGGATTTCAGTGCCTGAACAATACGCGCCTTCAGCGACATCGTCTCACTTGTATCCTCTCGGCCCATGCCGTTATTGCCTTTCACATACCGCAGTCGCCAGTTTGCTTGACGATGCGCAGACTCAGCCCCATTAACCGGACGAAATGCTCGGTCGGTTGGGTTAACGACCAGAAAACGGTCCGGAGGCGAAATGAGATATGACTAAAGACACGAAAGTTCAAGCCAGCTCGCGCGCCACGGGAGCGATCGCCCTTGCGGACGGCACCGTTTTCCTCGGCATTGGCGCAGGTGCAGCAGGCACGAATGTCGGCGAACTCTGCTTCAATACCAGCATCACCGGCTATGAAGAGATCCTGACAGACCCGTCCTACGCCTCGCAAGTCGTGCTTTTCACCTTTCCGCATATCGGAAATGTCGGGACAAATGCCGACGACCAGGAAGAATCCTCGCCTCCCGGCGCCCGGGCTGCGCGCGGCGCGATCTTCCGCGAACCCATTACGGCACCGTCGAACTGGCGCTCGACCAGCCATTTCGACGCCTGGCTCACGTCGCGCGGGATTATCGGCCTGTCCGGCGTCGATACGCGCGCGCTGACCCGCCTCATCCGCGAACGCGGCATGCAGAAAGCCGCGATCTGCCACCAGCCCGAAGGCGGCATCGACACCGAGGCGCTGATCGCCCGGGCCCGTGCCTGGAAGGGCCTCGACGATGCCGATCTTGCCGCCGATGTCGATGGCGAAGCCAATTACGGCAATTCCCAGCAGCTGTGGAAGGCCGGCAGCGGCTATGGCACGCTCGATGACGCCAAATACCATGTCGTCGTTGTCGATTTCGGCGTGAAGAAGAACATCCTGCGCAACCTGGCCAGTGTCGGCGCGCGCACGACCGTCGTGAACGGTGACGCAACTTACGCCGAGATCGCCGCCCTCAAGCCCGATGGCGTGGTGTTCTCGAATGGTCCCGGCGACCCGGCGGCAACGATCCTGCGGTCGGGAGACATGATCCGCGACGTGATCGCCAGCGGCACGCCGATCCTCGGCATCTGCCTCGGCCACCAGCTTCTCGCGCTCGCACTGGGCGCCAGGACGATGAAAATGGCGCAGGGCCATCACGGCGCAAACCATCCGGTCAAGGACATGGCCACCGGCAAGGTCGAGATCGTGTCGATGAATCACGGCTTCACGGTTGATCCGGCCACGCTGCCCGCCGGCGTCGAGGAGAGCCACCGCTCACTGTTCGACGGCACCAATTCCGGGCTCAGCGTCGCAGGCAAGCCGATCATCTCGGTCCAGCACCATCCCGAAGCCTCGCCCGGCCCACAGGACAGCTTCTACCTTTTTGACCGTTTCGCAGGCCTGATGGATGCCCATCGTGGGTAACCGGCCTGGCTGATCCCATGACACTGGCTGTCGCGCCTCCCGGTGATAATCGTCTCAGCGCCATTGCCGCCGATATCGCCGCGCATGGCTGGAGCTGGCAACCGAACCTCCTGCCGGACGAGCTGACCGCCGCACTTCGCACGGAACTGCAGGCGCTCAATGCCCGGCAGGATCTCGAAGCCGCCGGGATCGGCCGCGAGGACGCCTTCCAGCTCGACCGCTCGGTGCGGCGCACGCGCATCTCCTGGCTGGATGGATCGAGCCCGGCGCAAGAAGCCTTCCTGGCCTGGGCCGAGCCGGTCCGCCAAAGCCTCAACCGCGAGCTGCTGATCGGCCTGTTCGAGTTCGAGGCATGCTTTGCGGTCTATCCGGAGGGCGGCTTCTATGACCGCCACCTCGACAGTTTCGAAGGCGCGCGCAATCGGGTCATGTCGCTAGTCGTCTACCTGAACGAAGACTGGCAGGACGATCAGGGCGGCGCGCTGGTCATCTGGCCGGAAGGCGCAGGCGAGGCCGGCACACCCGCCGCGCGCCTCTTGCCTTTCGGAGGCGGCGCCGCCTTCATGCTGTCGGAAACCATTCCGCATGCCGTCGAAGTGACCCATGCGCGCCGCTACGCGATTGCCGGATGGTGGCGCGTGAACCAGTCGGCTGACAAACGCGTTGACCCGATCAGCTAGCGCAGCCCTCTCAGCAGCGCCTCGAAGGCATCAAACAGGTTCTCCGGCGTCAGCCCCGATTCCTGGCGCGTCAGCGCGAAGCCGCCGCCGTTGAGGGCGTTCAGCAGCATGATCGAGATCGGCACCACGCCCTCCTTCGCGATCAGGCCCTTGTGGGCGAGATAGCGCACGCCCTGTTCGACATTGCTGCGCCCGAGCCGGTCATCGTTTTCCTGCCAGCCGTCCAGCCCCATCACCGCCGGTCCGTCGATCAGGACGATCCGCTGGAAACCCGGCCTCGAGGCCCAGTTGAAATAGACCCGTGTTCCCGCAAGAAAGGCCGCATAGGGATCGGTTTTGGAGCGCCCTTCATGGGCCGCCGCGCGGGCTTCGGCATCCATTTCGAGCTGGATGCCTTTCCATATCTCGAAAAAAAGCGCGTCCTTGCTGGCGAAATGGTGGAACAGGGCGCCTTTCGAGATGCCCGCCGCCTCGACGATGTTCGCGATGGATGTGCGCGCATAGCCCTGAGTTTCAAACAGCTGTCTCGCCGCGTCCAGAATGGCACGGCGGGTTTCTTCAGCCTGTTCTGACGTCCTCTTGACCATCGAATTTTCTTGGATTGAAAGCTTATCATACCAGTGGTATGTAAAACTTACAATTCGATGGATCCATTCCCTCGAATTTGACCAGATCACTGAAAGCACAGCAGGCTGGGTGGGGACACGGCAGCATGCTCAGGTGGACGGGATGGCCGCTCCAGTGTCCTGACTCAGGACGGGGCGGCCGTTTTCATTCTGGACAGGCCGTCTGCAAGACGCCGAAAGGCGCCGCGCGGATTATTTCAGCGGCCCGCAGCGGCGTTCATATTCGGCAATCGCGTCCGGCATCCATGCGCGGAAGTTCTCTGCGCGGGTCTCCGAAGCCGGGTGCGTCGACATCCATTCCGGCGGGCTCTGGCCTTCGCTGAGCTTGCCCATCCGCTCCCACAGTTCAGGCGCCTCGCGCGGATCGTAACAGGCGCGCACCAGCAGATCGAGCCCGATCTTGTCGGCTTCCGTCTCGTGTGCCCGCGAGAAACTCAGCACCGTGCCCTGCGCCGCCACGCCGAACGCCTGCATGATCGCCCGCTGCTGGCCCGGATCCATGTCACTGAGGCCCGCACCGACGGCCAGCTGGCCCATCTGCAGCACCTGCTGCTGGCTCATCCGCTCGGCGCCGTGATGGGCGAGCGCATGGCCGATCTCGTGCCCCATCACCACGGCCAGCTTGTCGGGATCGCTAAGATCATCCAGCGTCACCTGCCCGTCACCATTGCCGGTAATGTCGAGAATGCCTGTGTAGACGGCGACATAGCCGCCCGGCAGGCAGAAGGCGTTCGGTGTGTCGGACTGGACGACATAATAGGTCCAGTCGAACTGGTCAGCGACCGGCGTGAAGGCATAGCCCTGCGTCTGCAGCTCCGCTTCCAGCTCGATCGCAGCCGCCTGCAGCCGCGCGCCGATCGTGCGCACCTCGTCGGTAAAGGTCTGCTCCGCACCGGCACAAGCGGCTTCGGAGGCGCACAGCACCTGATTGCCCTGCTGCTGTTCCTGCTGAAGGATCTGCACATAGGATTGCTGGCCAAGCTTCACTTCGTCCTGCAGCGACATCGTGTTCAGCTGCTTGCGGCCGGAGAAGGGCACCTCTGTCTGGTTCATCTGCCAATAGATGAACAGGCCCACCAGACCGACAATGATAATGATGAACCGGCCGCCAATCCGCCCGCCGCCGCCCCGTCTCTGTGGCATTCGCATGATGTCGGCCCTTCCCGAAAATCGTGTTGCGACCCGTCTTAACCGAGCCTTCCCCGACGCGAAAGCGCCGGAAGCGCTTCACGAACAGTTCCCGCGACGCTATCTGTAGGAACATGACCGAACAAGCACACAAGCCAAAGCTGGAAATCCGGATCATTCCGGTGACTCCCCTGCAACAGAATACGTCCATGATCTGGTCGACCGAGACCATGGAAGGCGTGTTCATTGATCCGGGTGGCGAGGTCGACCGGCTGATGGCCGCGGCCGAGCAGTTCGGCGTGAAGATCGTCGCTGTCTGGCTGACCCACGGCCACCTTGATCATGCCGGCGCGGCCACTGCCGTATCAGAGCGCACGGGCTGCCCGATCATCGGCCCGCACGAAGACGATCAGTGGCTGCTCGACGAACTGGAAGCCCAGGGCGCCAGATACGGCATCACCGATGGCCGGAACGTCAAACCCGACCGCTACCTGCACGATGGCGACGAACTGGAACTCGGCGGCATCAGGTTCGGTGTCGCCCATTGCCCCGGCCATACGCCCGGCCATGTCGTGATCTACAATCAGGAAGGCGCGCTCGCCTTTGTCGGCGATGTCCTGTTCCAGGGTTCGATCGGCCGGACGGATTTTCCGCGCGGCAATCACCAGCAGCTGATCGACTCGATCACCGGCAAGCTCTGGCCGCTCGGCAACGAGATGCGGTTCGTGCCGGGTCACGGGGCAATCTCCACGTTTGGCCACGAGCGCCAGTCGAACCCCTTCGTGGCCGATAGTGTCACCGGCTACCAGGGCGCCGCCCGCGAAAGCTTGGACGAGATCGGCCAGAAACTGGCCAAACGCTGGACCTGACCGGACGAACAGGCCCGCTTTCCTGACAGCCTTGTAATGCGCGCGATGGAACCCGCGCCTGACACGGGACGTTTGCACTCCGTGATCAAGATAAGGAGCACACCAATGACAACCTATATGAAGCTCTTCGCAGCGGGCGCCAGCGCGCTTGTCCTTGCTGCCTGTACATCCAGCGGCACGACTGAAAAGAACGCGGCCTATGGCGCCGCCGCAGGTGCCGTCGCAGGTGCTGTGATCGGCAACAATACCGGTGATGGTGATGCTCAGCGCGGTGCCATGATCGGCGGTGTCCTGGGTGGCGCAGCCGGCGCTGCCAAAGGCTGTTCTGAGGCGGAAGACTGCGACATGCCCGGCGTGAAAGACCAGGAAGACGAGCGCGATGCTGATGGTGACGGCTATGCCAACGCCTATGACCGCTACCCCTATGATTCACGCCGCTGGTAGGTTCGACCATAAAGGCGGCCATACGCCGTCTGGGCAAAGCCCCGTATCCTTCGCCGGATGCGGGGCTTTTCTCATGTGAAAAGCCTGATTGTCCTTGCTTATGACCTCGACTCCCCGCTATCAGGCACCCGTTTGACCCGGAGAGAGAAACGACCATGCCGAAGCGCACCGACATATCCTCAATCCTGGTCATTGGTGCAGGTCCGATCATCATCGGACAGGCCTGTGAATTCGACTATTCCGGGGTCCAGGCGGTCAAGGCGCTGAAGGCCGAAGGCTACCGGGTCATCCTGGTCAACTCGAACCCCGCCACCATCATGACCGACCCGGATCTCGCCGATGCGACCTATATCGAACCGATCACGCCGGAGATCGTCGAGAAGATCATCGAAGCCGAAAAACCTGACGCCCTGCTGCCCACGATGGGCGGCCAGACGGCGCTGAACTGCGCGCTCGACCTGCACTATGCCGGCGTCCTCGAAAAGCATGGCGTCGAGCTGATCGGCGCCAAGGCCGAAGCCATCGAAATGGCCGAGGACCGCAAGCTGTTCCGCGAGGCCATGGACCGGATCGGCCTCGAAAACCCCCGCGCCGCCATCATCGCCTCGCCGGAAATCCGCGGCGAGAATGGCAGGATCAAGGGATATGACCGCCTCACCGGCCTCAAGGCCGCCATGGACGCACTCGAGACCGTCGGCCTGCCCGCCATCATCCGCCCCGCCTTCACCCTGGGCGGCACCGGTGGCGGCATCGCCTACAATGTCGAGGAATACGAGGAAATCTGCCGCTCGGGCCTCGCTGCCTCGCCCAACGCCCAGATCCTGATCGACGAAAGCCTGCTCGGCTGGAAGGAATACGAGATGGAAGTCGTCCGCGACACGGCGGACAATTGCATCATCATCTGTTCCATCGAGAACATCGACCCGATGGGCGTGCATACCGGCGACTCGATCACCGTCGCCCCGGCGCTGACGCTGACGGACAAGGAATACCAGATCATGCGCAACGCCTCGATCGCGGTGCTGCGCGAGATCGGCGTCGAGACCGGCGGATCGAACGTCCAGTTCGCCGTCAACCCGAAAGACGGGCGCCTCATCGTCATCGAGATGAACCCGCGCGTCTCGCGCTCCTCGGCCCTCGCCTCGAAGGCCACCGGCTTCCCGATTGCCAAGATCGCCGCCAAGCTCGCCGTCGGCTACACGCTCGACGAACTCGACAATGACATTACCGGCGTCACGCCCGCCTCCTTCGAGCCGACCATCGATTACGTTGTCACCAAGATCCCGCGCTTTGCCTTCGAGAAATACAAGGGCGCCGACCCGGTCCTCACCACGGCGATGAAATCCGTCGGCGAGGCTATGGCCATCGGCCGCAGTTTCCAGGAAAGCCTGCAGAAGGCGCTCTGCTCGCTCGAGACGGGCCTTTGCGGCCTTGACGACATGCCCTTCGAAACCGACGCGGCCCTGCGCCAGGCGCTCGCCCTGCCCACGCCTACCCGGCTCCAGGTCGTCGCCCAGGCCCTGCGCGATGGCATGAGCGTCGCCGAAGTCCAGGCCATCACCTCGATGGACCCGTGGTTCCTCAGCCAGATCCAGGGCATCGTCGCCGTCGAAGCCGACGTGCGCGCCCAGGGCCTGCCGGACGATGCGCATGAACTCATCGAACTGAAAGCCATGGGCTTCTCCGACAAGCGCCTCGGCCAGCTCGTCGGCCAGTCGGAATCCTGGGTGCGCGGCTACCGCCACGCCCTGAACGTGCGCCCCGTCTACAAGCGCATCGACACCTGCGCCGCCGAATTCGCCGCCAAGACGCCCTACCTCTACTCCACCTACGAGCACGCCTCGTTCGGCACCGAAGCGCCCGATTGCGAGGCCCTGCCCTCGAACCGCGAGAAAGCCATCATCCTCGGCGGCGGCCCCAACCGGATCGGCCAGGGCATCGAATTCGACTATTGCTGCTGCCACGCGGCCTACGCGATGGAAGACCTCGGCATCGAATCGATCATGGTCAACTGCAACCCGGAAACCGTCTCGACCGATTATGACACGTCAGACCGCCTCTATTTCGAACCGCTGACCGACGAGCATGTCCTGGAGATCATCCACAAGGAACAGTCCGCCGGCACGCTTAAGGGCGTCATCGTCCAGTTCGGCGGCCAGACCCCGCTGAAGCTCGCCACCACGCTGCACAACGAGAGTATCCCGATCCTCGGCACCAGCCCGGAATCCATCGACCTTGCCGAAGACCGCGAACAGTTCGCCGCCCTGCTCGACAGGCTCGGCATCCAGCAGGCCCCGTCCCGCGTCGCCCGCAGCGTCGCGGAGGCCGAGGTCAAGGCGAACGAGATCGGCTACCCGGTCATGCTGCGCCCAAGCTTCGTGCTCGGTGGCCGTGCCATGGAGATCGCGCGCGACGATGCCGACCTGCGCGAGTTCGCTGCCGAAGCGCTGCGCGTTTCCGGCGACGCCTCCCTCTTCATCGACCGCTACCTGTCGGACGCCATCGAAGTCGATGTCGACGCCATTTGCGATGGCGTGAACGTGCATGTCGCGGGCATCATGGAACATATCGAGGAAGCCGGCGTCCATTCCGGCGACAGCGCCTGCGCCCTGCCCCCCTACACCCTGTCAGCCAGCCTGCAGGCCCGCCTTGCGGAACAGACAAAGGCCCTCGCTCTCGCGCTCAAGGTGCGCGGCCTGATCAACATCCAGTTTGCGGTCAAGGGCGAGGAAATCTATGTCCTCGAGGCCAATCCGCGCGCCAGCCGCACCGTGCCCTTCGTGGCCAAGGCCGTCGGCGCTCCGATTGCCGCCATCGCGGCCAAGGTCATGGCGGGCGAAGCCCTCACCAGCTTTGACCTGACCAATGCCAATCCGCGCCGTGTGGCGGTCAAGGAAGCCGTCTTCCCGTTCGCCCGCTTCCCGGGTGTCGACCCCCAGCTCGGACCGGAAATGCGCTCGACCGGCGAAGTCATGGGCTGGGACGATGATTTTGGGATGGCTTTCCTCAAATCCCAGCTCGGTGTCGGCGTTCACCTGCCCGAAAGCGGGAACGTGTTCATCTCGGTGCGCGATTCCGACAAGAAAGGCGTCACAGAGGCAGCCCGCAACCTCGTGAACATGGGCTTCACCCTTGTCGCCACCAGCGGCACGGCCAGCTACCTCGAGAGCGAAGGCCTGCCCGTTTCCCGCATCAACAAGGTGCTCGAAGGCCAGCCGCATATCGTCGACGCAATGATCAACGGCGAGGTGCATCTGGTTTTCAACACAACCGAAGGTGCGGCCTCGCTGTCCGACAGCGCGTCCATCCGGCGGACCGCCGTTAACCGCAAGATCCCCTATTTCACAACACTTTCAGCCTCGATCGCCTCGGTTCAGGCGATCGCCAGCCTGAAATCACGGGAAATCTCGGTTCGCGCCTTGCAATCGGCCTGATCGGGGGCCACTTGACGGCCTGCATTTTTGCGACAAGCATTTCGCGCCAATAGAGAAGAATAAGGGATCCGACATGGAACGTATTCCCATGACCGCTGAAGGCCATGCTGCACTTCAGACAGAGCTGAAGGCACTTAAATCCGTCGAGCGTCCGAGCATCATCGCGGCGATCGCGGAAGCGCGCGCGCACGGCGACTTGTCGGAAAACGCCGAATACCACGCCGCCAAGGAGAAGCAGAGCTTCATCGAAGGCCGAATCAGCGAGATCGACGACAAGCTCGCACGCGCCGACGTCATCGATGTCAGCAAGTTCTCCGGCACCAAGATCCGTTTCGGCGCCACCGTAACGATTGTCGACGTCGATACCGAGGACTCGCAGACCTACAAGATCGTCGGCGAAGACGAAGCCTCGGTGAAACTGGGCAAGATTTCCGTCACCTCGCCCATCGCCCGTGCCCTGATCGGCAAGGAAGAAGGCGACGAGGCCGAAGTGGCCGCCCCGTCCGGGGCGCGCGCCTATGAGATCGCCAAGGTCGAGTACAAATAAATGAGCGGGGGCGGCCCGCTCGGACCTTCCGTCTGGGCGGTGTCAGATGGCCGCGCGGGCAACGCGTCCCAGGTGCGTGCCATCCTGCAGGCATTGGGCGAGACACGCCGCTGGATGAAGATCGCCCATATTGACGGCGCGGCACATCGCAACGAACCGGTCACGCTCAGCCCCCGCGCGCCGTGGACATGGCTGCCGGCCGACAAATGGCCCCTGCTGAAATATTCCCTGCCCGCCGATCAGCGCAGCGTGCTCGAAGGGCCCTGGCCCACCGTCTGGATTGCGGCCGGCCGCCGCTCGGCGCCGTTCACACGGGCGGTGCGCCACCTCTCCGGCGGCAAGACCATGACCGTGCAGATCCTCGACCCGAATATCGAACCGGACAATTTCGACATGCTGGTCGTGCCCTCGCATGACGGCGTGTCCGGCCCGAACGTGATCGAGACAATCGGCTCGCCCTCCTATTTCGCACCGGACCAGATCGAGGATGCCGGTCAGGCCTTTGCTGACCTGGCTGACGAGCGCGCGAAAAGCGCCGTGGTCATCATCGGCGGTGATTCCAAAACGCACACGTTTTCCGAAGCTGCCGCCGAACGCATTGAAGGCCAGTTGCGCCAGCTTGCCGGCCTTGGCTGGCGCCTGCGCATCACCACGTCCCGCCGCACGCCGCTGGCCGGGGTCGCACGCTTCCGCAATTTCGCCGATCAGGTCGGCGCCCGTTTCTGGTCAGGCCCGGAAGACGGCCAGAACCCCTATCTTGCCTGGCTCGCCTTTTCCGATGTCGCCATTGTCACCGAGGACAGCGCCAACATGCTGTCAGACGCGGCCTGGCATGGCCTACCGGTGCACATTGCCCGCCTCGAAGGGCGCCACGACAAGTTCGACCGCCTGCATGACAGCCTGATCGATCATGGCGCGGCACGCTGGTTCGGCGGCACGCTGGAAACCTGGACCTACCCGCCCCTGCGGGAGGCCGACCGGGTTGCCGACGCCATCGTCGCCAAACTCCTCGAACGCTACCCCCAACCCGCCATGCCCGCCAGCCCAACCACCGTCGCCCCACCCGACTGGATGGGGTGACAGGAAAACTCCCCCACTCCCTTGGGAGAGGGAGGCGCGCCGAACATGTGCAACCGGGAACATAGGTAACGTTTCAGACCGGGCAGATGGGTTACAGTTTTCATGGTGTGTTCCGTGGGCGGCCAGGCTTGCCCTAAGCCCCGAAACCAAAGCTCCGTGTCCCCTGCGCAGCTGATGCCGCTGCCAGACACCTGACCCGGAATCCCCTCCCGAAAATCAGAGCCCCCCCCTCCCAAGCGCCTTCACAGGCGCCGCATGTGCAGGCAAACCTAGGCCGCCACGACCCGTTCGTCCGCCGGGATCGCCCGCAGGATAAAACCGCCGCCCAGGATTCGCGTGCCGCCGGTCGCATCGTAAAGCACCGCTGCCTGGCCGCGCGCCACGCCTTCTTCGGGTTTATCGAACCAGATCACCGGAATATCGCCCTGCCAGCCGAGCCTTCCCGGCACTGGCGGCCGCGTCGAACGCACCCGTACCAGCACCGCCGCGCCTGCATCCGCCGCCGCTTCAAGGCTGCCCGCGCCGAGCCAGTTCAGCTCTTCCAGTAACAGGCCGGACGTCATCAGGGCTTCGCGCGGCCCGACGATCACCCGCCGGTTCGGCGCGTCGATCTTGACCACGAACAAGGGCTCGCCCACGGCCACGTTCAGCCCGCGCCGCTGGCCGATCGTGTAATGGATTACGCCCTCATGGCTCCCGAGTACCCTGCCATCAAGGTGCACGATATCGCCTCCGCGCCCGGACCCGGGGCGCAGCTTTTCCACCACTTTCGCGTAGGAGCCTTCCGGCACGAAACAAATATCCTGGCTGTCCGGCTTTGCCGCAACCGGCAGGTTGAACCAGTCAGCCAGTTCGCGCACTTCGGTCTTCGGCAGGCCGCCCAGCGGAAAGCGGATATAGTCCAGCTGCTCCCGCGTCGTGGCGAACAGGAAATAGGACTGGTCGCGGCTCGCGTCCGCAGCCCGGTGCAGTTCCGGCCCGTCTTCGCCATCCGTCCGGCGGATATAATGCCCCGTCGCCAGGCAATCGGCGCCCAGCTCCTTCGCGGTGCGAAGCAGGTCCGAGAACTTGACCGTCTGGTTGCAGCGGATGCACGGGATCGGCGTCGATCCGGCCAGATAGGTGTCGGCGAAATCCTCCATCACCTGCTCGCGGAATCGGCTTTCATAATCGAGCACATAATGCGGAATGCCGATCTGGTCGGCGACATTGCGGGCATCGTGGATGTCCTGCCCGGCGCAGCAGGCGCCCTTCTTCTCGATGGCCGCGCCATGATCGTAAAGCTGCAGCGTGATGCCGATCACGTCATAGCCCTCGGCCTTCAGCATCGCGGCCACGACGGAGCTGTCGACCCCGCCCGACATGGCGGCGACAACCCGCGTATCGGCAGGCGATTTAGCAAATCCGAGGGAATTCACGCCGCCCGTCCAGGCAGCGGCTTGTGTGTCTGTCATCTCATACTCCCACCGGGTTCAAGGCCCGGAGCAGCTTCAGGAGCGGCGCATATAGCGCGGGACGGGAGAAATTGCGAGCCCCGGCCTCAGAACCAGGCCCGGACGCCCGCCACGAAAACCGTGCGGCCTGTATCCTCGCCAGCGGCGTCAAGGTAATCAGCCGTCCCGCCAAAATGGTCCTGCCACTCAACGCCGATATAGGGCGCGAACTCGCGGATGATCTCATACCGCAGGCGCAGGCCTGCATTCAGGCTGGTGAGACCGGAGCCGGTTTCCAGTTCCGGAATGTCCTGCGCCGAGAGTTCCGCTTCCATACGCGGCTGCAGGATGAGGCGCTGGGTGAGGCGGAACTCATATTCGGTTTCGATACGCGCCGTCAGGTCGCCCTCGCTGCTGAGGAAAGCGGCCGCGTCGACTTCGAACCAGTAGGGCGCGAGGCCCTGAATGCCGAGCACCGCATGCGTGCGGCCCTTCGGCTCAAGGTCATACCGCACGCCGCCTTGCAGGTCGAAATAGGGCGAGATGGCATGCGACCAGAGCGCCTGGACTTCCGCATCGTCGAGTTCGTCCGTCTCCAGCGAATACTCACCTTCTGACTTGATCCAGAGCTTGTTCACATCGCCGCCATACCAGGCATCGCCATCCCAGACGAGCGCATCGCCTTCGTCCGATGACTGCCATTCAAGCCGGTCAGCCATCACGTAAAACTGGCGCGTATCACCATGATGGCTCAGCACATGGTGGCGCGCTTCGGCCATTTCATCGGCGTCGTAATAGGCATCGGCCATGGACCAGGGCGGCGAGGCCTCCTCGGCGAGGACAGGCATTGCCAGCATGCCGGCCAGGGCAAAAAGTGCCGCCGAACGGTTCATCGCTTCATGTCCTCATGGTTCATCGTGGAATGGTCCATCTCTTCGTCACCCATGACTGAGTGATCCATCGTCGAATGATCCATGTTCTCATGGCCTTGATGGTCCTCCATCGGTGCCGCATCTGCCGGCAGCACCGAGACAACCTGCATCATGCCCGCGGCCATGTGGTAAAGCAGGTGGCAGTGAAAGGCCCAGTCGCCGACATGTTCCGCAGAAATATCGACAGACAGCCTCTCCGCCGGCTTGACGATCACCGTATGCTTGCGCGGCAGATGGCCGCTCGCCTCTGCGCCGGGAATAACGAGATCAAAGAACATGCCATGCAGGTGGATCGGATGCGGCATCATCGTATCATTGATGAGGGTCAGGCGGACACGCTCACCCTCATGGAACTTGATGGACTCTGTGACCTCGGAGAATTTCACACCATCGAACGACCACATGTAGCGTTCCATATTGCTCGTGAGGTGCACGACAATTTCTCGGCCCGGCGCGCGGGTATCCGGGTTCGGGTCAAGGCTGCGCAGCTGGCTATAGGTCAGCGTACGGTGGCCCACATCGGCCAGGCCAATGCCCGGCTCGTCCAGGCGGCTTACCGGCATGGCTGCGATATTGGCAATACCGGGGCCTTTCGCGATGGCGGCCTCCATCGAAACCATCTGCACGGCAGGGCCCTGCGGATCAGGCATCACATGCCCCATCGCCGCGTGGTCCATGGCTTCGGGCGCCTCTGTATCCATCTCCATCGCGCCATGGCCCATGGCCGCATGATCCATCCCCATGTCCTTCATGGTCAGTGTCGGCACAGGCCGCAACGCGGGCACTTCGGCCCGCATCCCGGGCCGCGGACCCAGAGTGGCGACAGCCTGGCCGGACCGGTCAATCGACTCGGCGACAAAGGCAAAAGCCTCCGCCACCTGTGGCGTCACGATGACATCATAGGTCTCCGCCACGCCGATCTGGAACTCGTCGACTTCCAGTGGCTGCACGTTCAGGCCATCGGCCTGCACGATCGTCATTGGCAGGCCGGGCATGCGCACATTAAAAAGCGTCATCGCCGCAGCATTGATGATCCTGAGGCGCACGCGCTCTCCCGGTGTGAACACCATGTTGAAATTGTCTGCCGTCGACCGCCCATTGACGACATAAGTATAGGTCGGCGCGCCAACATCTGCGATATCGCGCGGCGACATGCGCATCGCCCCCCACATGGCCCGGTCATCCAGCGCGGCACCGAGGCCCTTGTCAGACGCATCCTTCAGGAAGTCGCCAACGGTGCGCTGCTGGAAGTTCTGGCTGTCGGAATGCTTCTTCAGTTTCGCAAACAGGCGGTGCGGGTCGCCAAAGGTCCAGTCGCCGAGAACAAGGATGTATTCCCGGTCATAGGCAACCGGGTCCGCGCCCTTCGGGTCGATAATGATCGGGCCATAATGGCCGACCTGCTCCTGCAGCCCGGAATGGGAATGATACCAATAGGTGCCGTTCTGAGGCACGCGGTACTTGTAGGTGAACGTTTCTCCCGGTTGGATGCCCGGAAAGGAAACGCCCGGCACACCGTCCATGTGGAAAGGCACGAGCAGGCCGTGCCAGTGGATGGAGGTTTCCGCGCTCAGCGTGTTGGTGACATTCAGCGTCACATCATCACCCTCCCGGAAACGCAGCAATGGCGCTGGCGCCGATCCGTTGATGCCAATCGCCCTGGCAGCGCGGCCATCAATGCGGATCGGGAACTCGTGGACGGCCAGGTCGAATTCCTTGCCCTGCAGTACAGGGATGCCGAGATTGCCCTCGCTTGCCGAGCGTGCCCATGCCGGGAGGCTGCCGGCAGTCGCAATTACGCTGCCCGCTGCATACTGGAGAAAATGGCGCCGGTTAAACATCGTTGATCCTGCATGCTGGAAAATGATCTGTGCCGTGGTTCTAGCGGAACCGTTGCCCACAACGAAGCATCAACGGCACATAAAACCGATCACTTCGGGGTTATCCAGCCAGAACATACGGCACTCACGGCAGGGAGGAGACCGGCTTACTGCATTTGGCCGGCCGCATGGCGCGGTGAGCACCGGCAAATGTCAGGCGGCAGACGCCTCGGCATTGGCCGTTCCGGCCGCGACCCAGGCGCCGCGGAAATCACGCGCAGGTTCCAGCTTGTCGGTCAGGCCGATAAGGCCTTCGCCCTGGCCGAGCACGATCATGCCGCCGGGAACCAATTGACCCGACAGGCTCTCGACCACGCTGATCCGCGCTGAACGGGCCATGCCCGGAAGCACATTGCGGCAGAAAATGACGTCAAACTTGCCAAGGCCTGCCGCGCTTTCAAGCAGGTTGTGCTGGCGGAAGCTGACACGGCCGCGCAGGGCTTCGCTCGCTTCCCACTGGCCGGTTTCGAGCCGGTTGAAATGCTTGGTCAGCCGGTGGATCGACAGGCCCTTCTGCACGTCGTAATGGCCGTAGCGGCCCAGCCGGGCCTGCTCGGTCGCCGCCTTGCAGATGTCGGTCGATAGGATTTCGATCTTCGCGCCGCGCAGGGCGGGCGGTAATTCGTCTTCAAGCAGGATGGCGAGCGAATAGGCCTCCTGTCCGGTCGAGCCACCCGCGAACCAGACTTTCAGGCGCCCGGTATTGCCCGCCTTGAGCCGCGCTGGCAGTACCTCTTCCAGAACCCGCTTCAGCGTATCGCGGTCACGGAAAAAGCTCGTATCCTTTGACACGAGCGCTGCAGCGACTTCTGCGATCAGGGCCGGATTTGCCCGCGATTTCAGGCAGTGGACAAGGTCCGCCATCGAGCCGAAGCCTTCGCGCCGCGCGATCGGGGAAAGTCGCGCCTCAATAAGATACGCCTTGGATTTCGGAATCGACTGGCCCGACCCTTTCAGGGCCAGATCCGCCAATTCACTGAACACCTCATCCTGCATATCCCGCTCCGGTCCCGGGTGATTCAAACCCTAATCGTTACCAATATCGGGGCTTTTATTAAGAAATGCTTCAAACAAGGCCGACTTCTGCGAATTTGCTCTCAAGAATGTCAGCATCAAACGGCTTCATAATGAACTCGTCTGCCCCCGATCGGAGGGCCTCATTGATATGCTCTGCGTCGTTTTCGATGGAGCAGAATACCACAAGCGGTTTCTTCCCGCCATCTTCCCGCCGAAGCGCCCGTAGGAAATCGAGGCCGTTCATCACCGGCATGTTCCAGTCCAGCAGTACGGCATCCGGCATGCTTTCACGGCAGGCTTTCAGTGCCTCGGCGCCGTCGCCGGCTTCGGTCACGTTGAACTTGAGATCCTGGATAATTCGCGCCGCAACTTTGCGGACGACGCGGGAATCGTCGACAATCAGGCAGGTTTTCATGTTCCGTCTCCAAGAGCAGACTCGTCAGCCGGGTTAACTGGTGCCCGACGAGCGTTAAGAATTCGCTGCCGGACTCAAATAAACCGGCCAGCCCCGGTTCAACCCTCTGCGCGAATACGTGTGGCCATGATGATGGCAACATCGTCGCCCTGCTTGGCGGTGATTTCGCCTTCCAGGCTGTCGCAGATCATCTTCGCGAACAGGGGCTGAATATTTTCAGGCTTCCAGCCTTCCTCGGGCTCGATCCCCTGGACCGACCTGGCCGCTTCATCCTTCAGCTTCACCCGCTCTCCCCGGGATGAGACCGTCAGCGTCATGCCTGCGGCCTCATTGCGCACGCGCGCATGGATAACGCCGCCGCGCGGCAGCGTATCCACCGCCATCATGATCAGGTTCATCAACAGGCGCGCATGGGAATAGCTGAGATGGTCCGTCGTGATATCCCATTCGATACTGGGCTTGAGACCAAGCAGGTAATTTTCTGTGATCTTCTTGAATTCGTGCATGTCCGCCGTGCCCGCCTGCAGGCCAAGCGATCCGTAGGCGTAGCGCAGGAACTGGATCGTGGCGGCCGCCTTGCGGGCGCTCGAGCGCAGCAATTCCTCGAATTGCTGGTCCATTTCGGAATCGCCGGGCTCGTCGAGCATTTCGAGCGCGCTTGTGACGCCCGATACGGGTGAAACAAGGTCATGGCAGATACGCGAGGAGATAAAGGCTGAAAGCCGTGCAGGATCGATCATGGAAGGTCCAGCCCCTTTTTGAACTCAGATTTCGCGCAGAATCGAGTGAGCCGCGCTTCGTGTCAATCAATCGGGTATGAAAGTCTTGCGACGGGACCTGTGGCGCCGATTGGTGAGCGGGCACGCAACAGCCCTCGCAGCGTTGCGGCGAGGGCTGTCAAAAGAAGGGGTGGTTCCGTGCGGAAACCAGAAGGCTATTTCTGCTTCCAGGCGCCGGTTTCGTCCATGTAATACTGGCCAGCTCCGGCGCGGGCGATCTGCTTTTCACCCGTAACGCGGGCGACCTGGGCCACTGTTGTGCCGGTTTGCTCCGACAGCTGCTCGTAGAGTGCGCGGCGCTTGTTGTTGATCTCCTGCACCTTGCGGACAATTGCAGGGTCTGCCGAACCGACAACGCCGAGATAGCCGTCAATACGCTCGCCGACTTCACCGGCCGAAATCGCGGCCTCCAGCTGGGGGTCGCCAGCATGTGCGGCTGGCGCGCTCACGATGGCAAGCGACGCGACGGCGAAAGCGAGAAAGATATTCCTGATCATGTTCATGACTTATATCCTGTCATCGCTATTGAGGAAACAGATCGGGGTTGCTGGAAATCAGGTCTTCGACTTCCTTGTCGAGCTTGATGCGCACTTCCTGATCGATCTTCACGTTCAGATTGATCGTGATGGGCTTGTCGGACGGCTCGATGCGAATGGTCGGCGTGCACGCCGCTGTGAGAGCGATGCATCCGGCCAGAAAGATGGTTTTCTGCGGGGTCGTCAATTTATGACTCCTTTTACTTGAGCACGAGCATGACACGGTTCAGCTTAACGTCAATCGACCGCATGGTTGTCTCTCATTCACCTTGCTGGTTCTCCTTGTCATTAGCCATGTCGACGAGGATTTTGACGAACTTGTCCTGTTGGGAGGCATAGGACCCGCTCTTGAACAGATCAGTCAGGTTGGAATCGAGCGAAAGATTGAACTCGAACGCCTGCCCTTTGGGCATGGTGAGTTTCTTTCCGAACGCGAGGGGCTGCGTATTGCGGCCGATCAGATGCACGCTCGCAACGGTCCGGTCCATCAGGTCGCCGGTCAGCCCTATTTCCAGTACGGAGAATTGCAGGTCTTTCAGCGCATCGAATGCCAGCTTGGCGTTCGGGTCACTATTGGCAGCCGAATCGACCGCATCGCCCGTATAGGCAATCCGCCCGCCGCTTGCGTCAGCCGCAAGTCGCGCGTCACGCACCTGGACTTCGCTGCCGACGAAATCGACCGGGAAAGTGCCGCTCACCGTGCCTGTTGCCTGGACATCCGGCATCTTCAGAACCGCGACCAGCTGGCTGAGTTCGATCGCGTCGGCGGTCACTTCAACGCGCTGGTCCTTGCCGCCAAGCGTCCACTCAAGCGGCGCAAGTGCGAGCCGGCCGCCCGCGAACGGGAACCCGGCCGTCTCGACGCCGACGACCTTGCCCTTGTCGAGATGAAATTCGATACGACCGTCCGTCAGCGGAACGCCGATGTTCATCGCGCCGACGGTGACGACCTGACGGCGATCGGTTGTAAGGGCAAGCAGGTCACTGAACCGGACAGTCCCGTTGACGCCTTCGACCCGGCCCAGCCTTGTTGTCTGGAAACCGAATTGTTCAATCGTGACCTCTCCCGTCGCTGTCATACTGCCCGAGACGATATCGACATCCGCCTTGGCCGACGCATCACCGTCGGCATTGGTGAAGACACCGCGCAGCTTCTCGGACAGCATGACGGGCTGCAGACCGCCCGTGTGAAAGGCGAGTGGACGGGACCGGATCGCCGCCTGGCCCGTCAGTTTCGCGACATCGAGGTCCAGCGTCGTGTCGGCCACAATCCTGTCACTTGCTTGCAGGCGAAGCGGGCCAGTCATCGCCATCTGCCCATTGGTCAGCGTCGCTGTCATGTCAGAGATCAGCGGCTGGTAAATCGGGTCGTCCCTGTAGTCCTGTATCAGCACGCCATTTGCGCCGAGATTGCCGGAAAGGCCGCCCTTCCCGCTGGTGCCGTCGAACCGGAAACTGTGCGCTGATACTCTTGCCGGTATCAGTGTGCCGCCAAAGACGGTTTCACCGAGGCGTGCGGACAGCTTTGGTGCACCACGTCCGGTGGCGATCCCCATGCGGGGTGCTTCGCCGGAAAGCGTCAAGGTGCGCGATCCGATCGTCAGCGGCAGATCCATATGGCTCGCCAGCACCGTCATCGCCAGGCCGCCATTCGACGACCAGTCGACCGACGCCTTCGAGAGCTTAAGCGCACCGGACGTGGAGCCGGTTGAGAAGGGCAGCTCGACGCTACCCAGCGTGACGGCCCCGCTCGGGGATTTGCCCCCCTTGCGAATGAAGCCGCCGCCGGAAGGGCAAACATTCAGATTCACCGGCTCGGCCTGTATGCTGCCGAAAACAAATCCCTGGCTTTTGACGCCGACGCATTTCGTCCCGTCCGGCACGACCTGCCAGCCGGCATCGTCGCGCGTGACGTGGAAACCGCCCGCAATATTCGTCATTTTTAGGTTGATACCGGACACGGGCCCGGACACGGACAGACGGCCGCGGCTAAGCAGGTCGAATGTCTCAGGCGCGCTCGACAGGTTGAAGGTATCAAGGTCGGCAGAGAAAACCTTTGCACCCGCAGTCCACGGGCTCAGCCTGAGGGCGTGCGACGTTATTTCGAGCCCAGCCTCGCCTTGCTGGAACTGATCGAGCGATAGCGTCAAAGTCGGTGCGGCACCGCCCGACAGGGAAATATTGCCGCTGACCTTGCGTTCAGCCCCGCGAATGGCCAGCCATGGTCCCACCTCCGGCGGCGCGATGACCAGACGCAGTCCGGACGCGGCTTCAAGCACGGTTTTCTCGCGGCTCGAGAAGGAAAATACGCCGTCCCGCGAACCGGCACTCAGCTCCATGTCCAGATCGAAATCGGCAAGCGCGCGATCAATGGCCGACCGCAGGCTGGCACCATGATCCGAGAGCATTCCGGGAAGCACAACGGGCGCGGTCAGATCCTTGCGCAGTCCTGGCGTCACCTCCGCGCCGGAGGCCGACGCATTGCCGGCATACAGAAGCGTGCCTTCCGCCGACCGGCTGAACATGCCTTGCGACGCGAGGCGCTCGGCCTTGCCCTGCGGTGCCACGGCGTTGACGGCGTTCAGGCTGACCGGACCGCCTATATTGCCGGCATCACCCGTCAGCTGGGCCTCAAGGGTCATGGCGTCGGCGCCATACCCGTCGCGCGATACCGCCGACGTCTCCAGCCTGAACGCCGCCTTGGTGAGTACAGACATAACATCGCTTGCCGACAGGCTCGGCAGCTCGGTAAAGCTCGCCTCGCCTTCGGTTAGCGCTGCGCTCAGCTTGCCGCCCGGAAAGGAGCCTTCCGCAATCTCGCCCCGCCAGCTCAGCTTCATGGGGCCATCGCCCACATCGGCGGCGTCCACTGTCGCATCGAATGACGCATTCGACACAGACACGGATTTCAGCTCCGCCCGTTCCAGCATGAGGCTGGCTTCGCCGGAAATGCGGCCCTTGTCTGCCTGGAGGGACACGATGCCCTCGGACCATTTGAACTGGCTGTCAGGGCCCTGAAGGTCTGCCGGGTCGAGTACGAGATCCAGGGTGCCCTTTGCCGGAAATGTCCCTTGCATCGAGATCGTAGCTGAGAGTTCACCCGCGTCCGTCGCGAAGAATATGCGGCCGTCCGTGATATCTATCGCCGGCAATTGCAGCGGTGCGGAAGAACCCGACTGGCCACCAAGCTTTTCCAGCCCATAGAAGCGGACGCCTTCATCGTCGAGCGTTCCACGCACCACAGGCTTATCGACTGAAACACCGGTCAGTTCCGGGGTCAGCAAACGCGGCCAGTTCAGGCGGACGATGGCCTCGGTGGCCTCGAGCGGTACATGCGCGCCAGCGCTGACTTTGAGCCCGCGAATTGTGGCACCATCCGAACCAATGCGGACGAATTTCCCCTCACAGGTGAGCGCCCGTTCGGCGCACCAGCCCGCAAGCGCGCGCTCGGCAACCGTCTTGCGCAGGAACCAGCCTGTTGCCAGCAGCCCGATCAGGAGGATGGCGACTGCAAGCGCGGTCCAGCGCACCCAGCGGATCGGTCGCACGAGCGTATCGGCGTCCGAAAAGCCTAAATTTTCGTCATCTGTCGTATTCACTGTGCCATCCGGCTTGCATCTTGCTAGACTGGGATCCTAGAGTTCTATTAAGGCAAGAAGGCCAAATTTAGCGCGTTCTGTATTCTTTAACGCAACGTGCTTATGTCATTATGAACGCTTGTTCATCCTCACCTGTTGCTTGGGTGCTGATGTTCATGAGTAATACGGGAAGTTGCGCGTGGAAGAAATCACCGAAACCGAACCGAAAGAGACACACGCGCCGAACCGCAATGTGTCACAGGGCCTCAAAAGCCTGGCGGTCCTTGTTGTTCTGGGAACGGCCTCTGCCGTGGCCGGGCTGTTCATGGTCGATCCGTCGGGCCAGCCCACACACGGTACGGCCGATGCAGCGACACCGCTCCCGCTCGCCGTCACTCTGCTCAGCGCCACCGACCTGAACGATCCGGCCGTGCTCGCCCGCAATACCGGCACCCTCAAGTCACGCCAGACCCTGACAGACCTCGTCGTCAGTCTCGGCGCCAACCATCAGGACGCCAATAGCGCGCTTCACACGCTCTATTCCGGCGATCTGCTCGACGCGCGCCGCCTGCGTCCGGGCCTCTTGGCAGAAGCCTATATGGAGGACGACCAGCTCAAGGCCCTGTCGATCCGTGCGGAAGCCGATCGCAGCCTCCTGATCACGCGCACGCAGAATGGTACCTGGGAAGCCACCGCCCTCAACGCCCGTCTGACTCCCTCCTACCACCGCATTGCCGCATCCATAGACACCTCGATCTATGACACGGCCCGCAGCCTTGGCGCAGGCGACCAGCAGGTTGTCGATTTTGCCAACGCCTTTGCATATGACGTTGATTTCCAACGCGAAATACATCCCGGCGATGCGTTCGAAATCGTTTACGAAACTTATGTCGACGAACGCGGAAAGCCCGTGAAGTCTGGCGAGGTCGTGTTCGCATCGCTGGACGGCCGCGCCCTCAGCCGCGACTTTTACCGCTTCGCACCCAGCGACGACCAGGTCGCTGACTATTTCGACAGCAAGGGCGAAAGCGCCACCAAATTCCTGATGAAAACGCCCATCAACGGGGCCCGGCTGTCCTCGTCATTCGGCAAGCGGCGCCATCCCATTTCGGGCTATACCCGCCTGCACAAGGGTACGGATTTCGCAGCCCCCACGGGAACGCCCGTCTATGCAGCCGGACACGGCACGGTGGCCCGCGCGAGCCGGTATGGCGGCTATGGCAACTATGTGAAGATCAAGCACGCCAACGGGTATGAGACGGCCTATGCGCACCTCTCGCGCTATGGCCGGGGCATGAAATCCGGCAAGCGCGTCCGTCAGGGTGATATCATCGGATATGTCGGTTCGACCGGTGCCTCGACCGGGCCTCATCTCCATTATGAGGTCTACATCAAGGGCACGCCGGTCAATGCGATGGGCCTGAAACTCCCGACCGGGCGCAAGCTCGCCGAGACGCCGGAAATCCTCGCTGAATTTGCTGCCCGAAAGGCCGAGATCGACCAGATCCGCGCGGATCAAGGCGCTGATTTCGAACAGGCGCTCCTGGTGTCGGCAACCACCGACCAGCCCTGAACCGAGCTGAATCCCTCAAATTGACCCGAAATTCGCGTTTGTGGCGTATTTCTTGCTCGTGATGTCCTGAATCACTCAGCGTGGCCCTATCGGGCCCTGCCAGGGACATCAGGTATGACAAAACGACGTCTGGGACCGGCAAAGGTCGACCGCACATTCCGGCCGGATCGTGCGCTGGAATGGGCCATGGGCGCCTTCGTGCTGTTCGGCATGCTGGCGCTTTTCGTCTTCGTGCGCCCGCAGCAGCCCGCCGAACTCACCAGCGCCGATGCGGCGCAGGCTATGCTGGATTTCCGCGAGAACCTTCCGATGGCCTCCACCGCCAGCAGAATTGGGCAGGTGACGGCCGGCGCAGCCGCAGCCGACGTGCTGGAAGTGCTGGGAGCCAGCGCCGAGGACGCGGAAGCCGCTGTGGATGCCCTGCGTCAGACGGGCCTAGTTGACCGCAAGCGCATGCGCCCCGGCACGGCCCTGACGGCCTACTTCGACGAAAGCGCGCTGCAGGACGACACGAGCCGCCTGATTGCCGTATCGATCAAACCTGACGCCAGGAATACCCTGCTCGCCACCCGCCAGGCCGATGACCGTTTTTTCGTGAGCGTTCTGACCGCACGCCTGATGACCTCGCACAGACGCGTCGCTGGCGAGATCGAAACCACGCTGGCCGCCGCGCTGGCCGAGGGCGGAGGCACGCCGGGACATGCAACAGCCCTCGCTTCCCTGTTCCCCGATGATCCGGCGCTGGCCGCTGGCGGCGTCCGCGGAGACCGCTTCGATGCCGTCTTCGAAGTTGCAGAAGACGAGCGCGGGAATTTCATCGAGAATGGCGATCTAGTCTTTGCCGCCTTCAATGGCACGACCAGCCATGGCAGCTGGTATCTCTACACACCCGGAGACTCCGGCCGTACGGAGTTCTTTGATGCGAACGGTGTGGCCGCTCAGCCCTTCCTCACGCGCTTCCCCATCGGGCGCGTTCCGATCAATTCAGGATTTGGCCAGCGCTATCATCCGCTCACGGGGTACCTGCACCTGCACACAGGCGTCGATTATCGCGCCCCGGCCGGCACACCGATACAGGCAGCCGGAGACGGCGTGATCGAATTCGTCGGCTTTAGTGATGGCTATGGACGGCATGTCCGCATCCGTCACAAGCGCGGCTTCGAGACCCTGTATGCGCACATGTCGAAATCTGCCGGCCTCGCCGCAGGCGACACTGTGAACGCAGGCGACATCATCGGCTATGTCGGCGACACCGGCTCAGCAACCGGCGCGCACCTCCATTACGAAATCCGCCGCAATGGCCGCTACGTGAACCCGATGACGCTCGAACTCCCGTCCGGGCGCAACCTGGCGAGCGAACCGGAGGAATATGCGGCCTTCCTGAAGCAGAAGGCGACGATAGACGCCCTCCGTGGCGCGACAGTTCCCGACAGCCTCATGGCAGCCACCTTGCTGCCCGTGGTGCACACCAGCAGTCCGTGACGGGAAGAGCGATCTGCCGCACCTGCGGAAAGCAAAGGCGCGGCAGAAGTTGTCTCTCTAGTTAAGCGCCACACGTCCCTTGGTGAAATCATTCGGTACGCCGTTGATGGAAAGCATATCGCCTTCGACACCGACATGGATGGTTTCACCGTCCGCAATGCGGCCTTCAAGCAGCAGGCGCGCAAGCGGGTCCTGCAGCTCTTTCTGAATGACACGCTTCAGTGGTCGGGCCCCGTAGACGGGATCGTAACCACGCGCGGCCAGCCAGTTGCGGGCATCGAGGCTAAGGTCGAGCTTCATCTTGCGAGATGCCAGCAGGTGCTCAAGGCGGCCCATCTGGATATCGACAATATGATCGATCTCACCCCGTCCGAGACGCTTGAAGAAGACGATCTCGTCGATGCGGTTGATAAATTCCGGACGGAAATGCATCCGGATTGCGCTCATCACGCTTTCGCGTGCCGCCTCTGACACCTCGCCCTCTTCACCGCTCGCCAGGGCGTCAGCCCCGAGGTTCGAGGTCATGATGATGATCGTGTTCTTGAAGTCCACGGTCCGGCCCTGTCCATCGGTCAGACGCCCGTCATCGAGCACCTGCAGCAGCGTGTTGAAGAGATCCGGGTGAGCCTTCTCAACCTCGTCGAACAGGATCACCTGATAGGGGCGACGGCGTACGGCTTCGGTCAAAGCGCCGCCTTCATCATAGCCGACATAGCCGGGAGGCGCGCCAATCAGGCGGGCAACCGAGTGCTTCTCGGAATATTCCGACATGTCGAGCCGCAGGATCGCCGTATCGTCCTCGAACATGAATTCGGCGAGCGCCTTTGTCAGCTCTGTCTTGCCGACACCGGTCGGACCGACAAACAGGAACGAACCGATGGGCCGGTTGGGATCCTGCAAGCCCGCCCTTGCGCGCCGCACGGCATTGGACACCGCTTCCAGCGCCGCATCCTGCCCGACAACACGTGCCCGAAGCGCATCTTCCATCTGCAACAGTTTTTCCCGTTCGCCTTCGAGCATCTTGTCGACCGGAATGCCGGTCCACTTGGAAACAACGGCCGCAATGTGCTCAGGCCGTACAACCTCGGATACGAGGCCGTCGTCTTCGTCTTCCGATCCTTCGACATCCTTGATCTGCTTTTCCAGCGCCGGAATGGTCGAGAATTTCAGCTCGGACGCCCTTGCAAGATCGCCCGTCCGCTGCGCTTCGGCCATATCGGCATAGGCGCGGTCCAACTGGTCTTTCGCATTGGCCGTGCCCTTGAGCTTGTTCTTTTCGGCCGACCAGGCGGAGGTCAGTTCGTCGGATTTCGACTGCAGGTCGGCAATGTCGGTCTCGATGGTTTTCAGCCGGTCCTTAGATGCCGCATCCTTTTCCTTCTTGAGCGCCTCCGCCTCGATCTTCAGCTGCAGGAGACGACGGTCAATCTCGTCGAGCTCCTCTGGCTTGGAATCCACCTGCATGCGAAGGCGCGACGACGCCTCATCCATCAGGTCGATTGCCTTGTCCGGCAGGAAGCGGTCGGTTATATAACGGTTGGACAGGGTGGCTGCCGAAACAATCGCAGCATCCGACACGCGCACGCCATGGTGCGCCTCGTACCGCGCTTTCAGCCCACGGAGAATGGAGATCGTGTCCTCGACCGATGGCTCATCCACGAACACCGCCATGAAGCGCCGGGCGAGTGCCGGATCACCTTCAACATGCTTGCGATACTCATCGAGTGTCGTTGCACCGATACAATGCAGCTCACCGCGTGCGAGCGCAGGCTTGAGCAGGTTGGACGCATCCATCGCGCCATCGCCTTTACCCGCGCCAACGAGCGTGTGCATTTCGTCGATGAAGAGGATCACACCGCCAGCCGCCTGCTGCACCTCGTTCAGTACCGCCTTGAGTCGCTCTTCAAATTCACCGCGGAATTTCGCACCGGCAATCAGCGCGCCCATGTCGAGCGCAAGCAGGCGCTTGCCCTTCAGGCTTTCAGGCACATCGCCATTGATGATGCGCAGTGCGAGACCTTCGGCAATCGCCGTCTTGCCCACGCCGGGTTCGCCGATCAGCACCGGATTGTTTTTCGAGCGGCGCGACAGGACCTGCATCGTGCGGCGGATTTCCTCGTCGCGGCCAATGACCGGATCAAGCTTGCCGTCACGCGCATCCTGGGTCAGGTCGCGGGAATATTTCTTGAGGGCCTCATAGCCTTCTTCGGCATTGGCACTGTCAGCCGTGCGGCCCTGGCGGAGCTCGCTGATCGCCGCTTCCAGCGACTTGGGCGTCACGCCGGCACTTTTCAGCGCTTCGGCGGCCGGATCACCGGAGAGGCCTGCGATTGCCAGCAACAGGCGTTCGGTGGTGACGAACGAATCGCCTGCTTTCTTCGCGCTGTCTTCCGCATCCTGGAACAGCTTTGCCGATGCTTGCTCAAGGCGCAGACCTGTATTGGCGCCGGTCACCTTGGGCAGTTTTGCGAGTGCGGCATCGACGCCCTGAACAACCAGTTCCGGTCGCCCGCCAGATGCGCGGATAAGGTTCACGGCCAGTTGGTCGCGATCCTCAAGCATGGTCTTGAGCATGTGGGCAGGCGTCAGTGTCTGATGGCCGCTGGCGAGCGCCGCCGTCTGGGCGCCCTGCACAATGGCGCGTGCGCGTTCTGTGTATTGGTCAATATTCATGGTTATCCCCTTCCAAAGGCAGACTTGATCACTGGAAAGAAGACCCCGCTCAGCGGCGGCCTCTGACTATGGTTTCGATTTGGGGAGGGACAGGGAACTCTGCAAGGCATGCAGCCTGCGACAACTTCAATCGCGCCGGAGAATGAACTCGCGGTCAACCTGGGCGCCAACGTGAAAATCGTATTCGCCGACCTTGGTGAAGCCGTAGCGGCTATAGAATTTCTGGGCTTTCAGGTTTTCGGACCAGACTCCGAGGAACAGGGGCGGACGGCCCGCCTCCTCAACCCAATCGAGTACCGGCTCCATCAGCGCGGCGCCGACACCAAGTGACAGGATATCCGGGCGCACATATAGCCGTCGCAGCTGGAGTGCGCCCTTCGGCATGGGGTCCACCGGAAGGTCACAGGGGCTCGCCTGAGCATAGCCTGCGAGCGAGTGATCGGCCGATTCGGCAATCCAGATCGGCCGGTCCGGTCGCGACACCTGGCGTTGCCAGCTCTCCAGGCCATAGTTGTCACCGAGAAAGGCATCGAGATCGTATCGCGAATACAGGTGACCGAACGCTGCCACGAATGATTCGATGCCAAGCGCCTGCAGCGGCTCTGCATCTTCGAGTACGGCGCGCCGTATCACTAAGTCCTGACGCACGCCTGGCACTTCGCGCGAGCCTAGTCTGCAGTGGTCTCGGCGGCGTCGTCAGCGCGAGACACGTCTTCCGAAGCATCAGGCGCAGTCTTGCGGCGACCACGTGACAAGGTCTTCATGACCCCATCAGTCACCGCTTCTGGCTCATCGGAGGCTTCCTTGGCGCGATAGGGCTTACGACGCGATTTCGGACGATCAGAAACTGGTTTGGGCTTCCGTTCGGAAGCGGCATCAGATGCATTCGCCTCATCACCATCAATCACCTTGAAGGAATCTGGCGTATCGGACGTTGCCTCAGCCTCATCGGCCTCGTCATTGCGATTCGACCGTGAGGTGACTTCAACCGAAGCTTCTTCCCGTTCCTGGCGATTGTCCGAATCGGAATCGTCATCAGAGCCATCATTGCGGTTATCACGATCATCGCGCCGGTTGTCCCGGTCATCACGGCCGCTGCGCGGCTGTGGTTGCTGCTGCTTGTCCTTGGCTTCCAGCTGCTTGGCCACGATCCGCTGATAGTGTTCTGCAAACTGGAAATACGCTTCAGACAATACGCGGTCGCCGCTGGTATGGGCGTCCCTGGCATATTGCTGATATTTTTCAAGAACCTGCTGGGCGGACCCACGGATCTTTACGTCCGGACCGACACTTTCATAGTGCCGGTTCGGATTGTTGTGATTGTTGTTACTGCTAGTACCGCCTGAGCGACGATTGCGCCCGCGTGAGCGTTTCATGAATGTGTATCCCGTTTCATGCGCCTGCGTGTCTTGCAGGCAATTCCCAACGCAATGGCCTAAGGATTTCTGGCCGAGCCCCGTATTTGCGCGAGTCTGACGAGGGTGGAGCAGACTTGCCTTAAGCGGCTTCCAACACCTCACGCATAGGTTCTAGCCTGTAATATGCGCTCCGCCAAGCGGAAATGTGCGTGTCAGGAGCGCGGCTGAATCGCCCAGACAACACGGTCATTGCCGCTCAGATCCGGGCAACTGCCGATGTTAACCATCCCGGCACCGGACAATATCTCCTGCACATCCTCTTTCTGGTCGAATCCAATCTCCAGCACCAGCGGCGTGCCCGGCTTGAGTTTCCGCCGCGCAAGCACGGTCAATTCACGATAGGCGTCGAGCCCATCCGTTCCACCATCCAGCGCGGCGATCGGATCATGATGGCGCACCTCGGGCTCCAGGGTTTCGATAAGGGCGCTGCAAATATAGGGGGGGTTCGAGATGACGAGATCCGCCTGCCCCCAGCCCGTCCAGTCTACCCACGACCCTTCAAACACAGTGGCGCGGACATCAAGGCCGAGACGGCAGAGGTTTTCCCGTGCGAGGCTGGCCGCGTCAGGGCTCGCCTCCACCCCGACGCCTCGTGCCTCGACTCGATTGGCAAGAATCGCGGCAAGCAGGCATCCCGAACCCATGCCGAGATCAGCGACCAGCACAGGACGATCAGGCGTTAGCAAGTCAAGCGCTGCTTCGACGACCGTCTCGCTGTCAGACCTGGGAATGAGCGCGCGCGCGTCTGACAGGAATTCGAGCCCGTAGAACTCAGTCGTGCCGAGAATATGCTGCAGCGGGCGGCGGGTCATGCGCTCACGGATCATCCGCTCATAGCGCTCAGCAATGACAGGCGGTGCAGCGTCCTGTTCCGACATGATCCAGCGGGCGGCGCTCATCCCGGTAATGACCCGCATCAGCAGCCTTGCTTCAAAGTATGCGTCATCAATGCCGGCTTCGGCCAGATGCCGCGCGCCCGTTCTGACGATATCGCCGTATCGGACTCCCGCGTTCACGGCCTTGGCTCAAGCCAGAGCCGATTGCCCGGAAAGTCGATCACCATGATGAAGTCACGCAGGACCGACACGCCGACATTGGCGTCAGCGCCATCCGCGGATGGCGCGACGGCCGCGATGAGGTCGTGTACTTCGACGCCTGCAATCGACAGGCTGTCGATCCGCACCAATGTGCGCTCCACTGGCCCTCCCAGGCCGCCGCCTTGTTTAATGCCGAGGATGCGGTCTGCCGTCAGCAGGCCCGCCGCCCGTGCAAATTCTTCGCTCAGCAGGATTTCACTGCCATTGCCAAGATCGAAGTCCGCCTGCACCGGCGCTGCGCCATTGAAGCTGACCGGCATCTGCTTGATGCCATTGGCATCGGACAAGTTGACAAGCATTCCCCGCGGCTGGAAATCATCTGGCACCTGGTGGAACCGGCCAGCTTCGATGTCGAGATAATACCGTCCGGCATCGAATAATTCCCGGCCCATGATGACGGTCACAGGCTCACCGACCACGCGGTTGGCAATGTCTTCGAGGTCGAGAATCGCAATCGCCTGATCGTCCATCCTGTTACCGGCCGCCTCAAGGCTGACGCCTTGCGCGAACTGGACCTCGACCTCAGTGGCGCCCGTTCCTTTCGCCTGGTCCGTGCCCGCCCCAGCAAGGTCAAGGCGGTCTGCGAAGGCGGCGTCCACCAGCGTCATTTCCGCTCCGGAATCCATCAATGCCTCGGCGGGTTCGCCGTTTATGCTGATGGGCATGAAGATCCGATTGCCACTGACACGAATTTCCTCTGGTGGCCGGGACATGCAGGCCGTCAGGGCCAGCGCACCAAGCAAAAAGCTAACCATCGTCTTCATGCCGCTTTTCCTGTCTCCCGATGCCCTATTGCGCATCCATCGCAGCGAGTTTCCTGGCTTGATCCTCGGTTATCAGCGCCTCGATCACATCCGGCAACTTATCGCCGGAAATGATCCGGTCCAGTGAATACAGTGTCAGCCCGATGCGGTGGTCTGTGAGGCGGTTTTCGGGGAAATTATACGTCCGCACTTTCTGGCTTCGGTCGCCTGATCCGATCTGGTTCGCGCGTGCTTCGGCGCGCTCAGCGTCCTTGGCAGAGCGTTCGCGTTCATAGAGGCGGATCTTGAGCTGCTCCATCGCCTTTTCGCGGTTCACGTGCTGCGACTTCTCGGAGCTTGTCGCTACGATACCCGTCGGCAAGTGCGTGATGCGCACCGCGGAGTCGGTCGTGTTGACGTGCTGTCCACCTGCGCCTGACGAGCGCATTGTATCAATACGGATGTCTTCGGGACGCACGTCAATCTCGACATTTTCCGGCGCCGGCAGAACAGCCACGGTAGCGGCAGACGTGTGTATGCGTCCCTGCGTTTCGGTCGCCGGCACGCGCTGGACACGGTGCACACCGCTCTCCCATTTCATATGCCCGAACACGCCGTCGCCGGACACATTGACGATCAATTCCTTGTAGCCGCCAGCGTCGCCCTCAGAGGCGTCGACGATATCCACTTTCCAGCCCATGATCTGGAAATACCGGGAATACATCCGGAACAGGTCGCCCGCGAATAGCGCCGCTTCGTCACCGCCCGTCCCGGCCCGCAATTCCATCACGATGTCAGCCTTGTCATCGACATCCTTGGGCAGGAGCAAAACCTGGACTTCCTGTTCCAGCGCCGGCAGGCGGTCCTTGAGGTCCTCGACTTCGGCGCGGGCGAGCTCGACCATGTCGGCATCACCGCTTGAAATGAGGGCTTCAGCTTCACGCAGTTCCCGACGGGCCGACATCAGCTCGCGGGCCTTGTCGACAACGGGTTTGAGTTCAGCGTGCTCCTTCGACAGGGAAATTATTTCCGCTGTCTCGGTTGCCGCGCCCATGCGGGCTTCGACCTGTTCGAACCGGTCGATGACTTGTTGCAGTCTGGAAGGGGAAATAGTGGCCATGGCCGCCCTTTAGAGCGGTTTTGAGGGCGCGTGAAGCGCCCTCGCTGCCACATATTGCACCTAGACGAAGATTCGGAGCACTTCGCGCACGGCCATTACAATCAGCGTGATGGACGCCAGCGCGAACACGGCGAAGCGCAGGACCACTTTCGGCTGCAGGATCTGGACAAAGGAATGCAGCACGCGCAGGCCGACGTAAATCCATGCCGCCAGCACCATGAAATGCCCTTCGCCGCCCGTCAGCGCGGCAAAGAACATGAGGGCATAGAAGATCGTCGGCTGTTCATGCAGATGGTTGTAATTATCGGCAACCGACCGGACATTCGCTGGCAGCTTGTCACCATATGTGCCAGGGTGGCGAGCCAAATCCGGATCGATATTGGCCTTTTGCATGGCCGGAATCCGCGTGGCGTACATCCACAGCCACATCACAAGCGTCCAGCAAACCAGCGCCAGAACGGGTTTCAGCAGTTCAACAGTTACGGACATTTTGCCCCTCCCACATTTGTTATAATTGAGGAAGCTACGGGGCAATCTGCAGTTTGAACAGCTGTTTCGCGGATCACAGGCTGGCCGAGATGCGCTGCCAGAAAGGCGGTGAACGCGTCGATGTCTTCGGACACGACGCTATGTCCGCCCGGGCGCATCCAGAATGCGAGGCCCGCATCGGGATCGAATGACCGCATGCCATTGGCTGTCAAACCCTTCGCGCCTCCCATCTCGTAGACATCGGAGGCCGCCTGCGCCGCGCGATAGGACGAGTTCGGATCCGACCACACGTCACGCCGGCCATTGCCCAGCAGAACGGGCGTGGGCCCGAGAAGCGCCAGCAATTCGTGCTGCTCGACCGGCAGGCTGGAAAGGTCATCCAGATAGAGCTGTACCGTCGGCGCCAGCCAGTGCGGATAACTCTTTGCCATGCGAACGAGACCTTCTCCCGTTTCCGAGCGCGACAATGACGCTCCGGCGAATCCGGACTGGTGGGCAATCACGGCATCCACGCGCCTGTCCCACACGCCAGCGATCAGTGCCGATTTCCCATGCCGCGAGTGGCCCATCAGGGCGGTGCGGCGGGCATCAATCCGAGGATCGGCCTCAAGCACATCGAGGGCCGCCGAAAAACCGTAGGCCCACGCCATCAGCGCACTGGTCGGGTTCACGGGACCACCCATGCCGGCCATCACCGATTGGGCTTCCCCGTTGCGGTCGGGCACGAGTTCGCTGGCATAAAAGCTCGCATATGCAAGCCCCGCGTCGAAATACCGGGACACGGGCGCTTCCGCGATATAGGTGCCAAAAACCTGGGTCGCCAGGAATCCGACGATCCCTGTCATTTCAGGCCCGTCGCAGATCACGCCATCGGATGCGGTGACCGGACTGCCGGGAAATACATCGCAATTGCCCGAAAACGTCTGACTGATCACGAGTGGGCCAGCCTGAACGGCATTCGGGAAGGCTGTCACGAGATGAAAGGACCGCGCGCCAGGCCCTGACCCGACTGTGATCTCGATCTCTTCCAGCATGCCGCGCCCATCAAGATAGTCAGCATCCACCACGCGCCAGGCACCATGCGACACAGGCATGCCTTCGGGCCATGGCCCATATAGCGTGTCTTCGAAGGCCCGCTTCAGCGCCTCTCGCGGGGCAGAGTTCTCCGCGAACGCAGTCGCCCTCAGCGGCGGCTGGGGCACGGGTTTGTTGCCGGTCTCCAGGCTCGCATAGTTCAGGCCAAGCATGGTGCAGTTGGACATGATCAGGGCCATCAGGCCGATCAGGAGGAGAAGCGGAATCCGCTTGAGAAACCAGATCATTCGGAAATCGCCCTTAAGCCAGCTGAAGCATTGGCCGAATTCTTATCGTCCTTCGACGGAAAGGGCAGTCCCTTCACGAAAACGTTTTTATTCAGCCGCGATGGCTGCGGCCTCGCGCGCTTCGCGCAGCTTTCTGGCTTTCTCTTCAACGGCCTGAACGATTTCCTCGACCATGGTCGCATTGCCGACTTTCCGGTCCGGCTTGCCCGCCGCATACATCATGCCGGATTCGGCCCCGCCGCCGGTAAAGCCAAGATCTGTCATCGCGGCCTCTCCCGGTCCGTTGACGACGCAGCCGATGATCGACAGCGAAATTGGTTCGGAAATATGCGCGAGACGCTTTTCCAGCGTCTCGACAGTCGAAATCACGTCGAAACCCTGCCGTGCACATGATGGACAGGCGATAATGTTGACCCCCCGCGTCCGAAGGCCGAGCGATTTCAGCATCTCGTAGCCGACCTTCACCTCTTCGACCGGGTCAGCCGAAAGCGATACGCGTATCGTGTCGCCAATCCCCGCCCAGAGCAGGCTGCCCATGCCGATCGATGACTTCACTGTGCCGGTCCGCAGGCCGCCCGCTTCGGTGATACCCAGATGAAGCGGTGCATCCGTTGCCTCCGCCAGCTGCTGGTAAGCCGCGACGGTCAGGAACATGTCCGACGCCTTGACGCTGATCTTGTATTCATGAAAGCCGAGATCATCGAGGATCCGGGCATGATCCAATGCGCTCTCGACCATCGCTTCAGGGCAAGGCTCGCCGTATTTTTCAAGCAAATGGCGCTCAAGCGACCCGCCATTGACCCCGATCCGCATCGAACACCCGTTTGCCCGCGCTGCGGCCACCACTTCACGGACCCGCTCAACCGAGCCGATATTGCCCGGATTGATGCGGAGACACGCTGCGCCTGCATCAGCCGCCTCGATACCGCGCTTGTAGTGGAAATGGATGTCCGCCACGATCGGCACGCCGACATTGCGGACGATCTCGTTCAGGGCCGCCGTCGACTCCTGGTCAGGGCACGACACGCGGACGATATCGACGCCTGCATCTTCCATGCGCAGGATCTGGCCAATCGTCGCCGCAGCGTCGTGTGTCGGCGTATTGGTCATCGACTGGACCGCAATCGGCGCGTCCCCGCCGACTTCCACCGAGCCAACGCGGATCTTGCGTGAGATGCGCCGGTCAATATTGCGCCAAGGCCGGATCGGATTGTGGGTCATCGGACGTGAGTCTCCCTGCGGGTCGCTGCTGCCCTTGATGTGGCGTGCCGGGCGGTCAAGGTAAAGCCCCGACTGCGTCGCAGACTAGCGGGTTGCCTTGTTTGCACCGTTCGATGCCACGGTCGGCGCAGCCGTATCGGCGGCTTCGGCAAGCTTCTGGTCAACACTGACCGAGAAGACCGGCGTCGCGTCCGGACCCAATGGACCGATCACCGCATCGCCGAGACGCCACTGGAACGCGCCGCCATCCTTGGCCGACACCGTCCAGCCTGCATCGAGGCGCGGGAAATAGGTCTCGCCCGCCGCCATCACACGGCTTCTGAATATCGTGCCGTCCGCGCCGCGCACTTCAACCCATGCCGGGCGAGCGGCAACAAGCTCAAGCGGGAGATGCGTCGGCAATGGCCGGCTGGCATCGTTTGCATCGTCGAACAGGCTGTGGCGGGCACCATTGACCGCGACAATCGCCGGAGCGGGTGCGAGTTCAGGCGCCGGCTTGATCACTTGCGTCAGGCCAATCGCACCACCCGCCAGCAGTGTAAGCACGGCAGCGGTGGCCGCCATCAGCGGCCATTTGGGCTTTGGCGGTGCGATATCGCCAATTTTCGGAACCGGGGCGGAATTCCTGACTTCCGACACCGCACCGCATTCGTGCGTGTATTGCGCGATAACTTCGCTGTCAGGCAAACCGAGTTCGGCACAATAGGCCCGCAGGTAAGGCGTCAGGTAACCCTTGGGAATCTGGCCGATTTCCATCCGCTCGATCCACATCAGGAAATCCTGACGCAATAGCGACTTGCGGGAAACATCGGCAATGTTGAGGCCAAGCGTTTCGCGAACACGGCGGAGGACCTGGCCCATACGCAGGCTTTCGCCTTCAAATTTCCGGGTCTTGAATATCTCGAGCGCTACGGCACGCATGTCCACGGGTTCAGCTGGCTGCGCTTGCGGCGCTGGCGCGCGCGGATCCTCTGACGTACGGCCCGTTCCACTTGCAATCGCACGTGAGGGAGCGTGCATTTCGGAATCGTGCGCGTTGGGGGTTTCTTCGTGTCCCATATTCTTCCAATCCAGCCGCCAGTCAGTGTATTCGCCTGTTAGACGAGCAATTCCTGGTCCAGAAACATGGTAAATTTAGGACCAGACAGCCTCAACCGTCGGACAATTCCACCCGATGATCCGCCGCCAAAGCTAATACTTGGTTACGGAACGCACCGTCTGGCGTGTCCAGCACCTCAAGGAAATCCCGCCGGAATGCCCCAAGATGAACAGATCTTACCATACGCTTGACCGGACCAATAGCGGCGGCAGGCATCGAAAGCGCATGAAATCCAAGCGCCAGGAAACAGAGCGCCGACAGGGGAGAGGCCGTCGCTTCGCCACACGCCGACATGCGGATCGAATGCGTGGCGCAGTCTTCGGAAACCTGCTTGAGAAACCGCATGCCCGCAGGACTGACCAGATCGTACCGGTCGGAGACTGTCGGCGTCATCCGATCGGCCGCAAAGAAAAACTGCATCAGGTCATTCGTGCCGACGGACAGGAAGTCGACTTCGCCGGCGAGTTCGGACAGGCTGAATGCCAGCGCAGGTGTCTCCAGCATGACACCGATTTCAAGCACGGAGGGGCGCTTGCCTGACCGTGCCTCGGTCCATTCTACTTCCTTCATCAGCAAGTCACGCGCCTCGAAAAACTCGCTCGGCACGGTCACCATCGGGAACATGACCGTGAGCGGTCCGGTCCCGGCTGCCCTGACGAGCGCCCGCAACTGGCGCCGGAACAGGCCCTTGTGGTCCAGAGCGAAACGGATGGAGCGCCATCCGAGCGCCGGATTCTCCTCCCGGGTCGTATTGAGCGCCGGCAAGACCTTGTCGCCGCCAAGATCCACCGTGCGGAAAATGACCCGCTTGCCCGCAGCGCGGTCCAGCACACGCCGGTACAGCGCCACCTGGTCATCCAGCCGCGGCAGCGTCTCGGACACGAGAAACTGGAATTCCGTCCTGAACAGCCCGACCCCATCGGCGCCGACCTGATCGAGCATGTCCATGTCGAGATCGAGGCCCGCATTCAGGTATAGCGAAACCTGGGTGCCGTCCTTCGTCTTGGACGGCAGTCCGCGCAGCGCAGCATAGGTCGCCTGACGCTCGGAGCGCAACGCAACCCGGCCCTTGTAAGCATCGTAGAGCGAGTCATCGGGACGGATGTGCAGCGTGCCCTTCTCGGCGTCCACGATCACCCAGTCGCCCTGGTCAATGCGGGTGGTGAGGCCCTCGATCCCGCCAAGAGTCGGGATGCCAAGGGCACGGGCCACGATGGCAGCATGAGACGACACCGCCGCCTCTTCCATCAGGATCGCGCGCAAACCGGCATTGGCATAGTCAAGCAGTTCGGCGGGACCGAGGCGCCGGGCGACCAGCACGCTGCGCTCTTCGTTGATCTGCGGCTTGCCATCATCGCCTGCCAGAACCCTAAGCAGGCGGTTGTCGAGGTCCTCAAGGTCATTCAGGCGCTCACGCAGGTACGGATCGCGGGCGCTCTGCAGGCGCGCGCGGTGCTCGCGGCGCGCCCGGTCGACGGATGCTTCGGCCGAAAGCCCCGACCTGACGCCCTCGCGGAGCTTTTCGGCCCAGGACGGGTCGTGTGCCAGCAGGCGATAGGTTTCCATCACGTCCCGCGGATCGTCGCCCAAGGCGGCGCCATCCAGCGCCATCATCTGGTCGATCGCCTCTTTCAGTCCCTTCAGGGCTTCGGTCAGCCGCAAGGCTTCCAGGTTCTGATCGGCGGCAAAAAACTTCGCAGCCGGGACGACGGGATCATGCAGCACGGCGCGGCCATATCCCAGGCCTTCGCAAAGCACCCGCCCGGTGAGCGACGCCAGTTTGCGCTCGCGTTTGGACATGTCGCCATTCGACATGTGCTCCGGGTCCATCCGGTCGACGATTTCCGCCAGCACCATCGCGATGGTCTGCAATGTATCGATCTCATCGTCACCATAGGCCCGCTCGGTGCGGTTCTGGACCGTCAGGACGCCAAGGACGCGCCCGCCCCGCAGGATGGGCATGCCAAGAAAGGCGTGGAAGGGATCTTCGCCTGTTTCCGGCCGGTAGGAGAATGACGGGTGACGCGGCGCATCCTGGATGGCCATGGCCTCAGCACGCCTGGCAACGAGGCCTACCAGGCCCTCATTCGGAGCGAGACGCGTGGTCGATACCGCCTCAGGCTTCAGGCCCTCGGTCGCGATCAGCAGCAATTCGCCGCCCGGGAGGCGCAGGTAAATCGAACAAACGTCCGCGACCATTGTCGAGGCGATCAGCCTGACGACCTGGTCCAGCCGAAATCGCGTATCACCATCTTCCGCCATCACCTGGCGGAGGCGATTCATCAGGAGACGCGTGGCCGGCAGGTTATAGGGCATGGTTCTCCCAAGTGTCGCAGTCCGGTTTACACCGCGTCAAGCCCGAAGGCCGTATGAAGGGCCCGAACGGCCAATTCGGTGTAAGGTGCAGCAATCAATACCGAAATTTTGATCTCCGAGGTCGAAATGACATCAATATTGATGCCCTTCTCGTACAAGGCCGTGAACATGGTCTCTGCGACGCCCGTATGACTCTTCATGCCGACACCGATAATGGATATCTTGGAGACGTCCCGCGTCACTTCAAGCTGTTCATAGCCTATGTCGTCCGCCATCTTCTCAAGCGTTTCCTTGGCGATCGGACTGTCACGGTCCGTACAGGTGAACACCATGTTGGCCCGTTCCGGGCCGCGCGCATTGGCCTGGACGATCATGTCGACATTGACGCCGGCACGCGCGAGCGCCGAGAAGATCTTGGCCGAAACGCCGGGCTTGTCGGCCACCCCGTACAGTGTGACCTTCGCTTCGTCGCGTGAATAGGCAACACCGCTAACAACCTGTTTTTCCACGATTTCATCCTCTGAGCAGACAAGGGTTCCGGGATTGGGCTCACCTGGCTTCAGGAAGCTGGATAGAACCCGTACCGGTACATTATGGTTCATGGCGAGTTCCACAGACCGGGTCTGCAGAACCTTCGCGCCGAGCGACGCCATTTCGAGCATCTCTTCGTAAGATATTTTGGGGATCCGCTGGGCCTTCGGCACCATGCGCGGATCGGTCGTGTAGACGCCGTCCACATCCGTGTAGATGTCACACACCTTGGCATTCAGGGCCGCGGCCACGGCCACCGCGCTCGTATCGGAACCGCCCCGGCCAAGCGTTGCCACACGGTCGTCATCCGTCACGCCCTGGAATCCGGCAACCACGGCAATTTCGCCCCGGTCGATCGATTCCGGCAGGCCGCTATTCTCGAAACCGAGAATACGGGCGCGGCCATGGTCTTCGTCAGTCTTGAGTCGCAACTGCCAGCCGAGCCAGCTGCGCGCCTTGAGCCCGCGGCGCCGGAGGGCCAGCGCGAGAAGACCGGCGGTGACCTGCTCGCCAGAGGCAACGATCACGTCATACTCGTCGTGGAAGTCCTCGCGCGGCAGGTCAGGTCCGGCAGCTCCTTCGGCAAAGGCCACCAGCTTGTTTGTCTCGCCCGCCATGGCCGAAACGACCACCGCCATATGCTCGCCACGCGCTGCACGGTCAGCGACAATGTCAGCCACGTTCGCAATGCGGTCGAGATCCCCGACCGAAGTACCGCCAAATTTCAGAACCGTACGCGCCATTTCGCCCCATATCCTGTGCACTGTAGGGATTGCCCTTTATCTGCGCCCTCATAGGGTTAAGTTCATCTCGGATCAAACGGGAACGCCACAGGATGGTAAAAACAATTGAAGGCTCTCGCGCCGCGCCAAGCACGCCGAGCATCGACGCAACTGAAGTTGCCAAGTTCTCTGCCATGGCTGCCGATTGGTGGAACCCGACCGGAAAATTCAAGCCACTACATCAGTTTAACCCGGTACGGCTGAGATTCATCCGCGAAACAGCCGAGGCGCATTTTGCGATTCCGGGCGGCCAGACGAAGCCGCTGGAAGGTCTGCGCCTGCTGGATATAGGCTGCGGCGGAGGATTGGTCTGCGAGCCCATGTCGCGCCTCGGCGCGGCCGTGACGGGTGTCGATGCCTCCGAGGCGAACATCAAGACGGCCCTGACGCACGCACAGGAACAGGGTCTGGCCATTGATTACCGCGCCGGCACGGCAGAAGGACTGATCGATTCAGGCGAGCCGCCGTTCGACATCGTGCTGAACCTGGAAGTGGTCGAACATGTCGCCGATGCACACGACTTCCTCAAGGATACCGCCTCGCTCGTCCGCCCGGGCGGCCTGATGATCGTTGCAACCCTGAACCGTACCGCCAAGGCCCTCGCCACGGCCGTCATCGGCGCAGAGTATGTACTCGGATGGCTGCCGCGCGGGACGCATGACTGGTCGAAGTTTGTTACGCCCGACGAGGTCCGCGCCGCCCTCCTTGCCGCCGGAATGCAGCCTGAACCCGCCATCGGCGTCTCCTACCGTCCCCTGTCTGGTTCGTGGAAGCTGACATCGGACGCATCGGTCAACTTCATGGTCGTCGCAAAGAGGCCCGCCACATGACAAACCTGCCTTCCCCGTCCGACGTGATCGCTTTCTGGATCGGCGACGCTGCATCGTCCGCTGAAGAGGCGGGCATCAAGAACAAGATGTGGTTTGGCAAATCCGAGGAAATAGACGCCGATATCCGCGTCAGATTCCTTCCTCTCCTCGAAACCCTGGCTGCCGGGGCCCTGGCTGACGACTGGGCCGTGCGCGGTGCGAGCGAGCGACTCGCTGCGATCATCGTGCTGGATCAGTTCAGCCGGAACATGTTTCGCGGCAGCCCCCGCGCCTTTTCACAAGACGCGCTGGCGCTTCGCCTCTGCAAGGAAGGCCTGTCCCTTCGCGAGGACCTCTCGCTCAGTGAGGTCGAACGTATCTTTTTCTATCTCCCGCTCGAACACTCCGAGGATATCGGCGACCAGACCCGCGCGGTCGAGATGTTTTCCGCGCTGGTAAAGGATGCGCGCAGCGATTTCAGGCAACTCGCCGAGACGACACTCGAGTATGCCTATGCCCACAAGGCTGTGATTGAGCAATTTGACCGGTTTCCGCATCGAAACGAGACACTGGCGCGGGAAACCACAGCCCAGGAAGCCGCGTATCTCGCGAAGCCCGGGAGCGGCTTCTAGTCGAGCATCTGAGGCCCGCGCGGATCGAGGCTCTTGGCCACATCCTGCTGCATCGCGCGCGACAGCGGATAGGTCCAGGACGCAATCGACGCGCCTAGATACAGCACGCCGGGCAGCAGGCAGAAGATCATCAGCAATCCGTTGATGGCTTCAGGCGTGTTCGGCTGGCCCGGATGGAACCCCGCCAACTGGCCTACCATCAGGTAACCGACACCAAACGCAAGGCTGGAGCCTGTCTTGTAGGCGCTGGTCAGGATCGAATAATAGATCCCGGCGCGGTTCTCCCCGGTCCGGGAGGCATGCCATTCCACGACATCTGCGGTCATGGATCGCGTCAGGATGATCGGTGCGCTGAACGCAGCGCCGTTGATAATGGCGCCAACAAGCAGAGGCCCGAACCCGCCAACCTGACCAAACAAATAGTAGAGGATGTAGCTGAGCGCCGACATCATAGTCGCTGCGCGGAAAGCGACATTCTTTTCCGTCCGTTTGGCCAGCAACAACCATAGCGGCATGGCCGCAACCGCCGTGATGAAGAAGATCATCAGGATCAGGCTGGACTGGCCATCGCTCAGCCCGAACACGTATTCGGCGACAAACAGGTAGTTCGCGGCCGTGACGGCAATGGCCGTCCCGGCCAGCAGTTCCATCGCAAGCAGGCGGCCGAACATCTGGTTCTTCAGCGCGCCGAGGAGCGGTTTCAGCTCGAACTTCATCGCATGTCCCTGATCGCCCGGCACGGGCCGGTCCGGCACGAAGAAGAAGGACAGGGCGCCCGCCACAGGCAGGGACACGAGCAAAACACCGCCCATCACCGCGACCTGTGCAAAACGGTCCAGTTCAAATCCGAACAAGGGCAACAGCGCCGGCAGCGCGAGCAGTGTCAGCATCGACAATGTGCTGATTATCTCCGGCCACAGGAACAGGCGGGAGCGTTCGTCATAGGTCGTCGCAATCGCCGGCACCCAGGCTGAGCGAGATGTCTGCAGCAGGGTGAAGCCGACATAGAACAGCGCCATCCACCCAATGAAGTAAGCGGGACCAACCCCCGTGCGCGGCGGCATGTAGATAAAGAAGGTCGCGACCGCGAGCAGCGGAATGCTCAGCAGTATCCAGTGGCGTACGCGCCCCAGCGGGCTGCGATAGCGATCCACCAGATAGCCCATGACCGGATCGGTGAAGATGTCCCAGAACCGCAAGAGCATGAACAGGAGGCCGGTCATTTCCAGCCCGAGGCCCACCTCATTGGCATAGAGCGGTGACAGGTACACGGCGAGCGGCAGCCCCACTCCGGCGAGTGGAATACTGAGGCTGGAAAAGGCGAGCACGCGGGGAAGAGACAGGCGTTGTGGTGTCGTCTGGGTCATCCCGCCAAATTGCCCACGTAATTCGTGACGGCCAAGTCATTTTTTTGCCCTGCGAAGCCTTGACGGACGTCGCGGGAGCCGCAACCGTCCGGGTCAAAATCGACAAGGGTGGACTGGACATGCTGAAAAAACTGATCTTGGGGACGGCGGCACTGATCGTGCTTATCGTCGGAATCATTCTCGTCCGGACGTTCTCCTATGGCGGCGAACCGGTCGGCCAGCGGGTGGAGTTGCCAGACGCACCCGCAGTTTCAGCAGAATCAGCTGCCCGGCACTTGTCCGAAATCATCCAGTTCAAGACGGTCACCCTGGCGGGCGGGGATCCGCGTCCTGGCCAGGAGGGCGAATGGCTGGCGTTGCACGACTGGCTGTCTGAAACCTATCCTGCCGCGCATGCCGCCATGACCCGCGAAATCGTGCCCGGCACGCTGACCCTCCTCTACACATGGCAGGGAAGCGATCCGTCGCTGAAACCTATCCTGCTGATGGCGCACCAGGACGTCGTTCCGGTCAATATGGGCACGGAGTCCGACTGGACCGGCGCCCCCTTTGCTGGCGAGATCATTGACGGCTTTGTCTATGGCCGCGGTGCAATCGACGACAAGGGCAACCTAGTCGGCCTCATGGAAGCGGCAGAAGCGCTCGCGGTCTCCGGCTTCAAACCGAAGCGCACCGTTCTCTTCATGTTCGGACATGACGAGGAAGTATCCGGCTCAGGTGCGGAGGCGGGCGTCGCCCTGCTCAAATCCCGCGGCGTGGAACCTGAAATGGTACTCGACGAGGGCTTCATGATCATCGATCCGTCGCCCCTGTCCGGCAAGCCGATGGGCATTATCGGGATCGCCGAGAAAGGCTATGTGACCGTCAATGTGACGGCCGTTGCGCAAGGGGGGCACTCGTCCACGCCGCCCCGCAACTCCGCAAACGTCAACCTCGCAAGAGCCATTCTGGCGCTCGAAGAGAACCAGATGCCGGCCGATTTTTCCAAACCGCCTGTATCGGACCTTTTCCGCGCCGCCGGAAAGGACATGCCCTTTGCCCAGCGCATGGCCATGGCAAACCTCTGGCTGTTCCAGGGAATGGTCGAATCCTCCCTCGCGAAGAATTCCGCCGGTAACGCCATGGTCAGGACCACGACCGCACCAACCATGTTGCGCGGCTCGGCAAAGGAAAACGTCCTGCCGCAGCGCGCCGTCGCGACGGTGAACTTCCGCGTGCATCCAAACGATACGCCGGATGACGTGATCCAGCACGTGAAGGATGTCACCTCCGGAATTGACGGGATCGATGTCGAGACGGGTGGCGAAGGCATCAACAGCCCCGCATCCCCCGTCTCCCCGACCGACAACCGCGCCTACGCCGTGCTGGCAAGCGTCGCCGAGGTTACGGGCAATGGCGCGCCCGTGGCCCCAGGCCTGGTGCTTGGCGCAACCGACTCCCGCTACGCCGCCGCCATTTCCAGCAGTATCTACCGTTTCGCCCCTGCCATCATGACGCCAGCCGATCTGACCGGATTTCATGGCACGAATGAACGCATCTCGGTCGAGAACATGGGCCGGCTGTCAAAGGGCTATGCGCAGATCATCCTCGGCATGGACGGCCCGGACGAATAGTCCGGGCGCGCCAGCAACCCGCAGGAATCCTGCCAGGGTGATCAGCTGACCTTGCCGGTGACTTGCCCGATCGGCACCACATAGTGACGCGAACAGAACTGGCAGTCGATGGCCAGCGTGCCGTCGGGCTCGACCATTTCGCGCAGTGCGTCATCCGGCATGGATTGCAGCGTGCCGATGAGGCGTTCCTCGTTGCAGGTGCAACTGTCGACAAGGCCGACCCGGTCTTCCATCCGCACACCCTGTTCATGGAACAGGCGGAACAGGAGGTCCGGCATGGCCAGGTCCGGGTCGACAAGTTCAGCGTCGCTGAGCGTGCCGAACAGGGCCTCGGCTTCGCGCCACACCTCTGACGTGTCGCCACGCGCCTCGTCACTTGCGATGCGCTGCACCAGCATGCCACCCGACACCCAGATCGGCGCTTCGCCTTTCCGGTCGAGTTCCGCAATGGTCAGCTTGATCCGGCTGGGCACCTGCTCGGACTGAGCGAAATAGTCTTCGGCGCATTCCGACAGCGTACCTTTTTCCAGCGGCACAATGCCCTGATAGGGCGCAACCGATGGATCGTTCTGGATCAGGATCAGCGCAAGGCGCCCGGTGGGTCCGAACAGCTGTGGCATGTGCGGGGCTGCGCCCTTGTTGACCTTCTCAAGGTGGGCCCAGCGATCGGCGTCAAACTTGGCATAGCCGCGCACGCCTCCGTCGGTGCGATATTCGCCGACCAGCATGGACACCGGACCATCGCCTTCGGCCTGGACCAGGATCCGGCCTTCGAATTTCAGCGACGCGCCGACCATTGCGGCCAGAGTGACAGCCTCGCCCAGGATGCGGGCCAGATGGGGCGGATAGTCGTGGCGATGCAGGATGGGTGACAGGCTTTCGGCGCCCATGCGGACGGCGCGGCCGCGCACGGGGCGCTGGTCGATCTGGAAGTTGACGACAAAATCGCTGTCAGGACGGGCAGTATCGGGCATGGGGTCGCTTTCCGGCGGGGCGGGTGAAGGCCCCCATGTGGCAGCGCCGGGGCGGTGCGGCAAGGGGGAGGCCTGTCAGGCTGAGCAGCTGCCGCCACCGAGGACGCAAAAGCTGGCGCACCAGGCATGGTTCAGGCGCACGGGCTCTGCCGTCGCCTCGGCCAGTGACGCACCGAGTTCGAAGGCCGGATCATCGACGAGCAGGGTGCACGCCGTGACCGTCGCCCGGTCGGCTCCCTTGCGGCGAATGACCATGCGCTGGGTGGCGCACATGATGTCGGCCGGGTCCTTGGACAGGATCTGCCAGCAGGCCGTCGTGATCTCCGGCGGATCATCGCGCGCAATCATCTCCGGGAACAGCACGAGCTGCGTTTGATCGGACGGATCGAGTGAAAGGCCGAGATGCCGTGCCAGTTGGCCATAAGCCTCGCGGGCGTAGTTTTCATCCTCGGTCAGGGCCTGCCGCCCCGCCAGGGCCACCCTTACCCCCTGCTCACCCAGCCATGCCACCCCTCTGCACGCCTCCGCAAACGCCCCCTCTCCCCGCTCGGCATCGTGGGCTGCCTCACTATGGGAATCGAGCGAGACACGCAGGGTCATCTGGTCACCGAAACGCGCCTGCAGGTCCTGAAGGCCCGCCTGGATACGTGGCCGCATCATCGGCCGCATGGCATTGGTCAGAAGCAACAACCGATGCCCGCGCGTGAGGACGGCCTCCATGATCTGCAGTATTTCCGGGCACATGAACGGCTCGCCGCCGGTGATGCCGATTTCCTTTGGACCCTCTCCGAGCGTTTCGATTTCATCCAGGAACGGCGTCACGTCCGCCTCTCTCAGGTAGACGAGACGGTCATTGGTCGGCGAACTCAGGATGTAGCAGTTTGCGCATTCGATATTACAAAGCGTGCCGGTGTTCAGCCATAGCGTCTTCAGCCCCCGCCAGTCGACACTGGCACGGGTCTCGCCCTTCGCCGTGGTGAAGGGATCGGAGAATTTCGCGCGCGGAAAGATCGTGTCAGCCATGCGCCCTGTGTAGCCACAGGCACATGATTCACGCCAGCGGGTTCGCGCATTCGTGATTATTCCGCTGCCAGCCACGCCAGGCCTCGGAGACGCGCGGTCGCAGGATTGAAGCCTATTTGTCGAGGCACCAGCGCAGGATGGCCTTCTGGGCATGCAGACGGTTTTCAGCCTCGTCCCAGACGAGCGAGCTCGGTCCGTCGATCACTTCCGCGTCAACTTCCTCGCCCCTGTGGGCTGGCAGGCAATGCAGGAATTTTACACCGCCGGCCGCCAGTTCCATCAGGTCTTCGGTCACGGCGTAGGGTTCGAGTATTTCGAGGCGCCGCTCGGCGTCCTGGTCGCCCATCGAAACAAAGGTATCGGCGATGACGACATCAGCCCCCGCGACCGCTTCCTCGGCTGTTTCATAGAGGTCGATCCGCGCCTGCATCTCGCGGGCGATCTCGACATCCTCGTCATCCGGCGCAAACCGTTGCGGCGTGCCCACGGCCAGCGAGAAACCGAACTTCCCAGCCGCGTGCAGGAAGCTCGCGCAGACATTGTTGCCGTCGCCAACCCAGGCGATGCGCGATCCGCGCAGGGTCAGGCCGCTCTCTTCCAGCGTCTGAAGATCGGCCATGATCTGGCAAGGGTGCGAGCGGTCTGTCAGCCCGTTGATGACGGGCACGCTGGAAAATTCGGCAAATGTCTCGACATCGGTGTGATCGTTCGCGCGGATCATCACGGCATCGACATACCGGCTGAGCACGCGCGCCGTGTCTTCGATTGTCTCCCCGCGGCCAAGCTGCATGTCGTTGCTGGTTGCCGTAATCGAAGACCCACCCAACTGGCGCATCGCCATATCAAACGAAAAGCGCGTCCGCGTGGACGATTTCTCGAAGATCATGGCCAGTGTGTGGCCTTCCAGCGGCGCGCCCGTATCCACCCGGCCTTTTGGCCAGCCGGCCCGCGCCTTCTTTGCCCGATGGGCCTCATCCAGAATGGCGCGCAGCTCAGCCGAATCGAGGTGCCAGATGTCGAGGAAGTGGCGAGGGGCTGAATCTGAATGCATGCGCGAGCGCTCCCGTTGAAAACGAAGCGCGGGGCATAGCGCGTTTCATGGCCAAGCGCCAGTAAACCGCAAGTTCAGCTCAGCTTTCCGTTACGAATGCGTCATTTTTTGAGAATGAGTTGCAAACAGAGGCGCGCTATGCAAAATTTAATTGAGAATGAGTCGCAAATATCAGATTGGAGACCCTGACAATGTGCATGCCCATAGACGATAGCGCGATGCTTTGCTGGCTAAAGCAGCAGGTGCGCGTGCTGGAGGCGTGGCGCGAGGAACTCGCCTGCCGGTCCGAGATTGAAATCGCCATGGTGACCCGCCTGGAACGCCACTATGCGTGGCTGACCGATGAAATTTCCCGGCTCGACCCGCCCCTCCGCGCGGCCTGAGCCAAACCTTTGCCGCAGCGCCGGAGGCGGATACGCGCGTTTCCTCCCAAACGCCATTTCCAGCGTTGCGGCAATCCGGATGGCGCGGCTGCCCCGCGCCATCCGCCCACATCTCTCCACTGGCGAAGCCCTCCGGTTTGCCCTATGTGACGGGCAAGCCCACCGGCCCCTCTAGTTTCAGGAGAGACAGGACTAATGGACACCGTACTCATCATAGGCGCCGGCGCTGCCGGGTCTGTCGTCGCGCAGAAATGCGCCATGGACCGCGACACGTTCAAGCACATCACGCTTGCCTCGCGCCGCATCGAAAGCTGCGAGAAAGTGGCAAAACTCTGCAAGACACCGATCGAGATCGCGCAGGTCGATGCCGACAATGTCGCCGAGGTCGTCGCGCTCATCAACAAGGTGAAACCGGACCTGTTGATCAACATGGCCCTGCCTTATCAGGACCTGCCGATCATGGATGCCTGCGTCGAGACCGGCACCAACTATATGGACACTGCGAACTATGAGCCGCGTGACGTCGCCAAGTTCGAATATAGCTGGCAGTGGGCCTATCACGACAGGTTTGTCGAGAAAGGCATCACCGCCATTCTCGGCTGCGGTTTTGATCCCGGCGTGTCGAACATCTGGTGCGCCTATGCCCAGCAGGAACTGTTCGACGAGATCGAGTATATCGACATTGTCGACTGCAATGCCGGCGACCATGGCAAGACATTCGCGACGAACTTCAACCCGGAAATCAACATCCGCGAAGTGACGCAGGACGGGAAATACTGGAAAGACGGCGAGTGGATCGAAATCCCCGCCCTCTCCATCAAGTGCGATATCGACTATCCCGAAGTCGGCCCCCGCGCCTCCTACCTCATCTATCACGAGGAAGAGGAAAGCCTGGTCAGGAACATCAAGGGCCTGAAGCAGATCCGCTTCTGGATGACGTTCGGCGAGGCCTATATCAAGCACCTTGAAGTGTTCAAATCCATCGGCCTGATCGGCCTGGAGCCCATCAAGCACAAGGGCATGGACATCATTCCGATGGAATTCCTGCGCGACCTGCTGCCCGTGCCCTCGTCCCTCGCCGAGGGCTATACCGGCAAGACCAGCATCGGCGTGATCATCCGTGGCAAGAAGGATGGCAAGCCTTTGACCAAGATGCTCTACAACGTGTCCGACCATGCCGAGACGAACCGGGAAGTCAGCGCGCAGGCCGTGTCCTACACGACCGGCGTGCCGCCCGTTTCCGGCGCAGCCATGTTCTTCAAGGGCATCTGGAGCGGCAAGGGCGTCTTCAACGTCGAGCAGTTCCCGGCCAAGCCCTTCCTCGATGATGTCGCCAGGCGCGGCCTGCCCACGACGATCGTGGACCTCGAGCCCGGCGCGCAGGACGAACTCTTCGCGGTGAAGACCTGATTTTCAACGTGGGGCTCATCCTGAGCGAAGTCGAAGGACGAGCCCCGGGCTACGTACGCTATCATTCTGCCCGCGCCCGCCCTTCGACTTCGCTCAGGATGAGCGCTCATTTTGCAAGAGTCCGAGAACATGAATTCCGTATCGATTCCTGAGAGCATCCCCACGCCCGTGTTCGTCCTCGACGTTGCCCGTCTCCGGACAAACCTGGAGACAGCCACGCGTGTGCGCGAGGAAGCCGATTGCAAGGTCCTGCTCGCCACCAAGGCCTTCGCAATGCCCGCCGTCTTCCCGATGATGCGCGACTATCTCGATGGCACGACAGCCAGCGGCGAGCACGAAGCCATCATGGGGCACAAGGAATTCGGCAAGGAAGTGCACGTCTATTCGCCCGCCTATACCGAGGATGAGGTGCGACGCCTCACCGAGATCGCCCAGCACATCTATTTCAATTCGGCCGAACAGCTTTCCCGCTTCGGCGCCATCACGCGCGAGGCAGGCTGCAAGGTCGGCCTGCGGGTGAACCCCGGCTATTCCAATGCCACGCTCGGCGGTGACCTCTACAACCCCACCGCCCCCGGCAGCCGCTTTGGCGAGGTGCCGGACATGCTGGACAGCGTCGACTGGTCCGGCGTCGATATCTTCCATGTGCACGCCCTCTGCGAGAGCCTGCACGAAGGCTCGGTCGGCCTGATCGAATTCGTGGCCGAGAATTTCGGCAAATACATTGAGCAGGTCTCGGCCGTGAATTTCGGCGGCGGGCATTTCCTCAACAAGCCCGGCTATGACGTGGATGCGCTGATCGCCGCGATCAGGGCCTTCAAGGCGAAGTTCAACGTGGAGGTCGTGCTGGAGCCCGGCGCGGGCCTCGTCGTGAATACCGGCGAGCTCTATGCCACAGTCCTCGCCCTGCACAGGAACGAACTCAACCTTGCGATCCTCGATGCCTCCGCCTCGACGCATATGCCCGACGTTCTGGAAGTGCCCTACCGGCCGGACATTGTCGGTGCGGGCGACCCGGGCGAACTCGCGCACACCTACCGCCTCGGCGGCAAGACCTGCATGACCGGTGATGTGCTCGGCGACTATTCCTTTTCCGCACCGCTAGTGCCCGGCCAGCAGCTGATCTTCACCGACCAGATGCACTACAGTTTCGTCAAGACGAACACGTTCAACGGCACTCCGCTGGCAAACCTCGCCGTGCGCTGGGAAGACGGCACGGTCGAGCCGATCTCCAATTTCGGCTATGAGGAATTCCGCCGCCGGCTGGGGCGTTAGGCTTTTCCGGAAGCGTTCAAGCCAAAGTCCTGATCGTTGCGAAGGGACGGAATGCGCCTCCGTGCCGTCTCGACCTCCTCAATGTCAATATCAGCCCATATGATGCCCGGCTCGGCATGATCGGCCTCGGCCAGGATTTCGCCCCACGGCGAGATGATCAGCGAGTGCCCGAACGTCTCGCGTCCGTCCTCATGCTTGCCGCCCTGTGCAGGCGCGACCACGAAACAGCCCGTCTCGATGGCCCGCGCCCGCAGCAGGACATGCCAATGCGCCTCGCCCGTCACGCGCGTAAAGGCGGCAGGCACCGTCAGGATCGATGCGCCGGCCTGCGCCAGCTGGCGATAGAGATGCGGGAAACGGACGTCATAGCAGATGGTCATGCCGACCTTGCCGAAATCCGTCTCGGCCAGCGCGGCAGTCTCGCCGGGCCGGTAGGCGCGGGATTCGCGATAGCTTTGCCCGTCGCCCACTTCGACATCGAACATGTGAATCTTGTCGTAGCGTGCGCGAATGGTCCCGTCCGGCGCGATAAGGAAAGACCGGTTTGCGAACCGGTCTTCGCCGTCCACCGTCACGGCGATTGAACCAAGCAGCAGCCAGACACCGAGTTCCGCCGCAAGCGCGCGCATGGCGGCCAATGTCCGGTCATCCGCCTCCTGAACGATCTTTGGCCGCGCCATGCCGGGGCGGATGTCCAGCAGATTAGTCATTTCCGGGGTGGCAATGAATTTCGCGCCCTGCCCGACCGCCTCACGGACCAGTCCGTCCGCCATGGAAATATTCGGTGCCACGTCCACACCGGAACGCATCTGGATACAGGCTGCACGCATCTTGCTCATGGCGCCATCCTAGCGTGTCTTGCGCCAAGCGATAGCCTGGCCAGCCTTGACGTAACAGCCTCTCTCCCGCCAGTCTGCGACATGGACCAGATGGGGAGAGGCTGATGTCGGGAATGGATCCGGAAACAATTCGCGTGGCGGTGGACATATCGGGGCTGGCGATCACGCTGGCCGGGTTTATCTTTGTGATCATGCAGATCAGGCGCCTTGGCCAGTCGATCCGCACGACGGCCCATGCGGCCATCTATTCGCAGGCCGCAGATTTCCGCACCCATTTGATGACCTATCCGGAGCTCAGGAAGTATTTCTTCGACGGCGCAGACATCGAAACCGGCCATCCGGACTATGAAAGGGCGGCCACACTATCCGAGCTCTTCCTGAACTACCTGGAACACCTGTCGGTACAGAAAAGCCATTTTGCCGGAACAGACGGCACGGCATGGATCAAGTTTGCGGGCCAGTCGCTTGAGCGCAGCCCGATTTCCAGACGCAGGCTGCAGGAAAACAAGGCCGCCTATTCACCGAAACTCCTAGCCCTGCTTCACTAGGCCGGCTGCCAGTCCGTCAGTGCCGCATCAAGGATCCCCGTCGCTTCGCGCACATGTGCGTCCGTGATGATCAGCGGCGGTGCAAGACGCAGCACATTGGCCCCGGCGACACCGACCAGCAGGTTGTTTTCGCGGCACGCGCCCTGCAGGCCTTTCGGATCGGCTTTCATCTTCAGGCCGGTCAGCAGGCCTTTGCCCGTCACGCCTTCCACCTTGTCGGGATGGCTGTCGGCGAGGCTTTTCAGCCCCTGCGCCAGCGTACCGGAAACACGGCGCACCTCGGCGAGGAAATCCTCGTTCGCGATCATGTCCCAGACAACATTGCCAACCGCCATGGCCAGCGGGTTGCCGCCATAGGTCGAGCCGTGGCTGCCAGGCTGCATGTGCTCGGCGCAGGCTTCGGTCGTCAGGCAGGCGCCGAACGGAAAGCCGCCGCCGATGCCCTTCGCGGCGCAGAGAATGTCCGGCTCGGCGCCGTCAACCCAGTTATGGGCGAACAGTTTGCCCGTGCGGCCCATGCCGCACTGGACTTCATCATAGATCAGCAGGATCCCGTGCTCGTCGCATAGCTCGCGCAGCCCGACGAGGCACTGGTCCGGCATGGCGCGCACGCCGCCTTCACCCTGAACAGGCTCGACGAGGACCGCTGCCGCCGTCGGGCGGGCGGCCGCTTCCTTCAGCGCGTCATGGTCACCCCATTCGAGATGCACGAAGCCGGGCAGCGCCGGGCCGAAACCTTCAAGATATTTCGGGTTCCCGCCGGCATTGATGGCGCCGATGGAACGGCCATGGAAGGCGCCGGTAAACGTGATGATGTCGATGCGTTCTTCACGGCCATTGGCCCAGTGATACTTCCGGGCCGACTTGATCGCGCATTCGATCGCCTCGGTGCCGGAGTTTGTGAAAAAGACGCGGTCTGCAAACGTGTCGCGGCAAATCTTGTCAGCCAATTGTTCGGCGGCCGGCACGCGGAACATGTTCGACGTGTGCCACAGCTTCCCGGCCTGGTCGCGCAGCGCATCCACCAGGGCCGGGTGGGCATGGCCTAGCGCGGTCACGGCAATACCCGCAATGAAATCGAGATAGCGAGTGCCATCCTCGGTGAAAAGATAGGCTCCCTTGCCTTCGACGAAGACTTCTTCGGGTGGCCGGTAGACGGGCATGATGTGCTGGCGTGGATCGGTCATGAATGCTCCCTGCGGTGCGCAAGCGTAATGTGTTGACGCTACGCTTGGCGAGACGCCTTCGGGAAGTCAACTCATGCGCCGCTGATCCCGGTGAATTGCCGAAGGCTCACACGGCCTCCATGGCCAACGTCCGGCCATCCTGCGGACATGCTTCGAACCGGCAAATGATCGCAATGACACCTTGCGGTCCGGTCCTCCGCAAGCGAATCATTCGCATTATGAGCCAGGCGTCGAGCAGAAATGGAAATGACTTTCATCCCTGCGGAGCAAACAGGTTCTGGATTTCAGAGTTGAACACCATTCTGTTTACGAACGATCATTCGAACTTGCGAAATCCCGACTGTATTCGACGTCACGGGATGCGAGTAACTCGCCCCGCACGTCCGGCCCCACCAAAGGGGCCCAGTTCGGCGATTACAGAAAATTAATTGAAAAACGATAAAAATACTTGACGATTATCGATAAGTGCATATTGTTAATCGGGAAGCCGAGGCGGATCGGACGCAATGTTCAAAACGCCCCCTACCTCACCTGAGCCGTTGTTACGGTTCGTCTCGGCCTTCAACCTGCTTGATGTTTCCCCTGGCATGAAGCGTACCGAAAAGACCTGATACACCTCCAAACAGAAAGAGGCGCCAGACCTGAAACCGGGTCTGGCGCCTCTCCACCGTTTGCAGCGTTTCCTCCCAGAAACTTGCCTGTTCATAGGTGACCAGTTTCACACTTGTGTCAAGAATGTGTTCAATAATTTTTTCGCATCGGTTGTTGAACCCGGAGCCAGCCTTCCAAGAAGCTTCGAGCAAGACGCCTGTGCGGCTTCACTCCAGTCCGCAGTCGGAGACAATGCGAAGGAGGCTTCGCTTTTAAGAATGACACCGTCGGACAAGATCTTCAAGCCATTCGCGCGGAGCGTCGCCCCCGTCGATGTGATGTCCACAATGACATCCGCCGCGCCGGTTGTCGGCGCCGCTTCAGTCGCGCCCGCGCTCTCGACAAGACGATACTCGCCGACCGATTTCGCCGCGAAGAAGCGCCGTGTCAGGCGCATGTATTTGGTCGCCACACGCAGACGCCGGTGGTGCAGCTTGCGGAACGCCGCACCCGCCGCTTCAAGGTCCGACATCGTATCCACGTCCAGCCACGCCTGCGGCACTGCAACAATTACATCCGCAGCGCCAAAGCCAAGCTGGCGCACAACCCGGAAGTCACCTGGTCCTTCAGGGGCCAGGTCGTGAAGCAGGTCTTCGCCCGTCACGCCGATATGCAGGCTGCCTTCAATCAGCCCCTGGGCAATCTCCCGCGCTGACAGCAGGCGCATCTCGACATCGCCCAGTCCGGCAATCTCGGCCTGGTAGCCGCGGTCTCCGCCGATCTGGCTGACCGGGAACCCGAGACCCGCGAGCCATTGTTCCGTCTGTTCCTTGAGACGTCCCTTGGACGGGATCGCGAATGATAGCTTGCTCATGACATGCTCCCCCGTGCACGGACGACCCTGTCAGGACGAACGACCCCGCCAATACCGGTCGCCTTGGCCCGTCCGCCCGACAGACCCGCAATCAAACCGTCATAGCGTCCCCCGGCGGCAATCGGCTGGCGCTCGGTCAGCGCCCCGGCAAAGGTCTCGAAAACGAAGCCGTCATAGTAGGTAAAGCGCCGGCCGAATCCGGACCGGAACCGGCCACGCTCGCCGAGCTGCGGCACCGCGGCAATGATCGCATCGACCCGCCTGGCGACACGCTCGATCACCGGGCCCATCGCTGCAAGCCCGTGCTCATTTGCAATGCCTGACAGTTCTGACGCTGTTTCGGGCGCGGCGCAGTTCACGCTTGCAAGCGCGCCGAGCGCCCGGCGCGCATCCTCAGGCACCCCGCCTGCATCGGCCGCAGCCGCCTTTGCCACCAGGCCCTCAATGATCTCGCCAACCGAGCGCGTCCCGATCATCGGAATGGACCTGTCGCGCAGCGCATCGAGAAACAGTTCGTTTGCTACGTCCGGAGCAGCCTCAGAAAGCGCATGGGCAAGGTCGACTTCCGGTGCTGACGGCGCCCCTGCCAGCAATTCGGCCACGCCGCCCTCCTGTCGGAACGCCCGCTTCAGCAGGTCGGTCGTCACGCGGGCCAGACCGAGCGCGTCGACAAAGGCAGGAAACACAGCAAGGTCACCCATCACCATGCGCCAGTCTTCAATGCCGCATGCCGCAACCGCCGAATGGACCAGCGCGAAAGCGTCAGCATCCTCGTCCGGGCTGGACGCGCGGCCGAAGCGTTCAAAGCCTACCTGCGTAAATTCCATCGAATCATCCGGCGAGGCCGGCAGGCGGAAGGCACGCGCCGCATAAGTGTAGGCTTCAGGGCCGTTCTTCCCGGAAGAAAGGCGATCCGCTTCCAGTCCGGCAACCGGCAATGTCAGGTCTGGCCGCATCACCATTTCATTGCCGCGATGGTCCGTGAACACGCAAAGCCGCGCCCGCACCGCCTCGCCGGACAGTTCGAGCGGAATATCTGACGCCAGCACATAGGCAGGGTCAACCGGGCGTGCGCCCGTGCGCGCAAAAACGGCGCTCGCGGCTTCGGCAATCTGCTCCGGCGTCATCCCTGTGCCTCGACAATGCGGCGCACAGCCTCCACCATTTCGGCGCGCGGCACTTCGATCTGCCCGGGCCGTGCTTCGCGGTATTCCTCGTTGGACTGGATCGCTTTCGCTTTCAGAGCGCCCATTTCGAGGTCCTTGATCGTGACGGTCCCTTTGGCGAGTTCATCACTGCCAACCATCACCACGGCAGGCGCGCCGCGGCGGTCGGCATATTTCATCTGCGGCCGCATGCCCGAGGCGCCCATATAGGCCTCCGCGCGCAGACCCGCCCGGCGCAGCTCAGTCGCCACTTCGAGTGCGATCGCCGGGTTTTCCTTGTCGAGGTTCAGCACCACGACCGGGCCGTCGAGCTTGCTCGTCTCGCCCATGATGGCGAGCGCCGCAGCCAGCCGCGAGATGCCGACGGAGAATCCCGTTGCCGGAACCGTCTCACCGGTAAACCGCGCAACCAGGTCATCATAGCGTCCGCCGCCACCGATGGATCCGATGCGGTAGGACTTGCCGTCCTCGCCGGTGACCTCCCGCAGCAATTCAGCCTCGTAGACAGGCCCGGTATAATATTCGAGCCCGCGCACAACGGACGGATCAATCACGACATCACCCTCGGGCGCGCCAAGCGCTTCGAGCGCCACGGCAATCGCCTCAAGCTCCGCGAGCCCCGCCTTGCCTTCCTCGCTGTTGCCTGCGGCCTGCGAGAGGTTGGCGAGCGTCTCGGCCCGGGTCTTTGCGCCTGCTTCGGCGAAGGCCATCACGGCTTTGACTTCCGCGTCACCGAGGCCTGCGCCCTTGGTGAAGTCGCCGCTCTCATCGAGACGCCCCTTGCCGAGCAGGTCGGCCACACCGCCGGAACCCAGACGGTCAAGCTTGTCCAGGGCACGAAGGATTGCGAGGCGCGAGCCCTCCGACGTCGCCCCGACACCGTCCAGCACACCGTTCAGCAGGCGCCGCGTGTTCACCCGAATGACAAACTCGCCGGTCTCCATGCCGACCGCGCGCATCGCTTCGGCCCCCATGGCAATCATTTCGGCGTCTGCGTGGAAGCCCGGCGCGCCCACCGTGTCGGCATCGCACTGCCAGAATTCGCGGAACCGGCCGGGCCCCGCTTTCTCGTTGCGCCAGACCGGCCCCGCAGCATACCTGCGAAACGGCCTGCCAACGGTCTGGCCCGCCTCCGCGATGAACCGGGCAAGGGGGGCGGTCAGGTCATAGCGCAGCGACATCCACTGCTCGTCATCATCCTGAATGGCGAAGACACCCGCATTCGGCCGGTCATCATCCGGCAGGAATTTGCCGAGCGCATCGGCGTACTCGAACGCGCCAGTCTCCAGCGCCTCGAAGCCCCACTGGCGGTAAACGGCCGTAACCTTTTCGACCAGTTCGGCCTGCGCATGGATCAGCGCTTCGCGTTTGTCGGGGAAACCCCGCGGCTTGCGGGCGAGATCCTTGCCGGTGAGGGGCTGGGTGTCCTTGTCGCTCATGTCATTCAGGTCCTGTTTGCCGACGCGCCCCGCATAGACGCAGACGGTCCGGATGGAAAGGCAACACAACGCAGAAGCGCGTCCCTGCCGCGGCTCGCCTCATCTGGTCTGGTTCTGGGAGATGAACACTTGCAGGAGGCGCAGCCGAACCGGTTCGCGCCTCGTCGGCGCGTCACGCGTGGTGATGATGGTGGTGCAGCATTGTGTTCATTGCGCAGGCGGATAAGCAGCCGCCCGGAGAAAGTCAAGCCGGAGACCTGCCCTGTTCAGGCGTCCTTGCCGGGCCGCGTGAAGGGCTTTTCGGCGCCGTCCCGCCGGGCAATCAGTTTGAAAATGCCCGTTCCGCGCATCAGCAGCTTGTCGCCCGTCCAGATGCGGCCCTCGACCGTGATGACATCATCCGCCACCCCGACCACTTCGCCCTTGCCTTCGACAAAGCTGCCAAGCGTCGCCCCTGACAGGAAATCGCACATCAGGCGGATGGTGACCCACCAAGTGTCATCATCCTTCTCGACGGCCCCGCCCCAGGCCATGTCTGCGAAGGTCATGAGCATGCCGCCATGTGCGTTCATCATGCCATTGGTATGATGCTCCTCGACGCGAAACGCCCGTGTCAGGCCGGTTTCGTCGCGCTTTTCGAACAGCGGGCCAACCTGGCGGCCAAAGCCGCGATGCCATGGCAGTTCATTATAGCCTGCCGGAATGTCGAACGTCTGGCTTCTGGTAAAATCATCGGTCATGGACAGCGGATTAGCGCTGGTGCGCCGGCAAGACCAGCCCCTTGCGCGCCAAATCGCGCACCGCCTGCTAAAGTTCGATCATGTCGAAGTCCGACTTCGGCGTTCCGCACAGCGGGCAGATCCAGTCATCCGGTATATCCGCCCAGCGTGTGCCCGGCGCGAGCCCCTCATTCGGGTCACCCAAAGCTTCTTCGTAAATGTAGCCGCACGTGCGGCACTGCCAGATCTTGTAGGGTTCGCTCATTGATCCGCCTCCCGGCTGGCCGGCGCGAGACGGGCCCGCAAGGAGGCCAGCAATTCATCCCGCACTGGTGCGATCTGCGTCGCGGGGTCGATCAGGCACTGCATCCTCAGGCCCAGCAGGGCACACCCGGTCAGCAGCGCCTGCGCATCCGCATCCACATCGGCGCGAATGCCGCCATCCGCCTGCCCTCGTTCGATCATCGCCCGGATAAGGACCCGCTCGATCGCATGCGAGTCGGCGAAGGCGGACCGGAAGTCGAGCTGGTCGGCAACGGCAGCGGAGAGCAGCATGAAATACGCCTTGGCCTCGTCTTGGCCTTCGAGTGTCTGGCAATGCAGGTCGACGAAAGCGCACAGCGCCGACAGGCCGTCCATGTCCGCCACCCGTTCCCGGTCGAGGGCTTCGCCCTGCCAGCTGTGCAGATGGTCGATCAGGGCGCGGATCAGGCCGTCCTTCGAGCCGAAGCGCTGGGTGATCAGGCCGCGCGAAAATCCGGCCTCCCGGCCGATCATGTCGAACGTGGCAGCCGAGACGCCATTCTCCGACACGACACGGATCGTGGCTTCCAGCAGCTCCCTTTCGGACCGGTCGCGGCGCTCCGCCTGCGTCAGGCGCTCAGTATCGGATGCAAGGATGCCGGACGTTTCGCTCATACTGACACTTAACATATTTGTTGGCCATATAGCAAGTATGTGATAGACACATCGCATGAACCCGCCGACGGCGCGGGAAGAGGAGGAAGACACCATGGCCATCCCGAGCCAGATCGCGGCAGATATCGTTGATCCGAAAGCCTATGCCGACTGGGACCGGTCGCATGAGGCTTTTGCCTGGTTGCGCAAGAACGCGCCGCTGGATGTGGCCGAGATCGAGGGTTTCGATCCCTTCTGGGTGGTCTCCCGCCATGCCGACATTCTCAATATCGAGCGCCAGAACGACCTGTTCCATAATGAAGACCGCTCAGCCACGCTGACCACGATCGAAGCCGACCGGAAGGTCCGGGAAATGATGGGCGGTTCGCCCAACCTCCTGCGCTCGCTGGTCCAGATGGATAATCCGGACCATATGCAGTATCGCCGCCTCACACAGGCCTGGTTCATGCCGCAGAACCTGCGCAAGCTTGAAGATCGCATCCGCGAGATCGCGCGCGGCTTCATCGACAAGATGGCCGACAAGGGCACTGAATGCGACTTCGCCCGCGATGTCGCTTTTCTCTACCCGCTGCACGTCATCATGGAAGTTCTCGGCGTGCCGGAGATCGACGAGCCGCGCATGCTGAAGCTGACGCAGGAACTTTTTGGGGCGCAAGACCCGGAAGTGAACCGCTCGGGCGCAGCAGTCGAGAGCACGGATGCGGGCCTCGCCAACATCCAGGCCACGGTCGCCGATTTCTTCGAGTACTTCGTGGCCATGACGGAAGACCGCCGGAAAAATCCGCGCGAGGATCTTGCCAGCGTGATTGCCAATGGCGCGGTCTATGACCAGCCGCTCGGCCACCTCGAAGCCATGAGCTATTACATCATCGCCGCCACAGCGGGACACGATACGACATCCAACACGACAGGCGGCGCGCTCTGGGCCCTGGCCGAAAATCAGGACCAGTTCCGCAAGCTCAAGGGCGACCTGTCGCTCATTCCGTCCATGGTCGAAGAATCGATCCGGTGGGAAACGCCGGTGAAACACTTCATGCGCACGGCGACCGCCGACACGGAAATCGCAGGCCGGAAGATCAAGAAGTTCGACTGGCTGTTCCTGGCCTATCCGTCCGGCAATCGTGACGAGGATGTATTCGACGCCCCCTACACGTTCAAGGTCGACCGCTCACCCAACAAGCATGTCGCCTTCGGCTATGGCGCACACGTGTGCCTGGGCCAGCACCTGGCCCGTATGGAAATGCGCATCCTCTGGGAAGAATTGCTGCCGCGCCTCGAATCCGTGGAACTCAACGGCAAGCCCACGCGCGTACAGGCGAACTTTGTCAGCGGTCCGAAATCGATCCCGATCAAGTTCAAGATGACATAGGCCTCAGTCCAGGCCGGCCGCCTTGAGCGCGCCGGCCTGGCGTTCGGCGACGACCTTCACATCGAAGCCTTCGAGGCTTTCCTCGAACAGGCGGTGATAGTTTACTTCAGCCTTGAGGCGCAGATAGGCGGCGCCAAGGCCGATGGCGGCGCGGTCCATGAACACGAACTCGCGCGGGATCTTCACCGGCCCCTTTTCCTTCAGCAGCTTGCGCACCTGGAAGGCTTCCTTGCGGCCATACTCGCCCGCTGACACGCCATCAGCGACGCTGCGCACGCGGTCGTCCAGCAACGGCCCATAGATGAAACGCGCCCAGATGTTCAGCACTTCGACCAGTTCCCGCGACAGGTTCTGGAATCCCCATTTTTCATAGGCCGCATAGGCCCCATCGAAATCGTCGCGCAGCATGGCGCGGTAGAGGTCGACCACGCCTTCCACGAAGGTGGGCGGAAAGACCCGGATACAGCCGAAATCGAGCAGGTTGATGCCGGTGCCTCCGCCCGTCACCTGGTAATTGCCCAGATGCGGATCGCCGTGGATCACGGCGTGGCCATTGAATGGGCCCCACCAGGTCCAGAACAGCATCTCGGCGATATGATTGCGCGTCTCCTGGGGGGCATTCTCGAACGCGTCGAGGCGCTCACCGTCCAGCCACGTCATGGTCAACAGGCGTTCCGTCGACAGTTCCGCAACGGGTTCCGGCACCTGCACGAAATCCTTGTCGGCCAGCATGTTCCGGTAAAGCGCCATATGCCTGGCCTCGCGCTCATAATCGAGCTCCTCCCGCAAACGGTCGGTCACTTCGCTCACCATCTCGGTCAGGTCGATCGAACCATCCATGCGCTTGAACAGGCCGAGCATGGCCTTCAGCTGGCCCACATCGGATTCCACCGCGCTCGACATGTCGGGATATTGCAGCTTGCACGCTACCCGGCGGCCATCATGCATCCGCGCGTCATGCACCTGCCCGAGCGACGCCGCATGCGATGCCTCCTTCTGGAAGGCGTCGAACTTCGACAGCCAGTCCGGGCCAAGCTCGGCCCGCATCCGGCGCTTGACGAACGGCCAGCCCATCGCGGGCGCCTGCGCCTGCAACTGGCCGAGTTCGGCCGCATATTCGGCTGGCAGGAAGTCCGGGATGGTCGATACCATCTGCGCCACTTTCATCAGCGGCCCCTTGGACCTGCCAAGGGCGGCCGCCAGAGCCTTGGCGATCCGTTCGTCGCCCTGGTCGCCACCGAACAGGGAATTGGCCGCAAAGCTGATACCGGCGCCAGACAGGTTTGCGCCCACACGGGCCGTACGAGCGATCCGTCCGGTCAGTCGGTTGCGTTCCGGATCGGGCACGTCAGGGATATCTGTCATAGGGGCGATATAGGCTGTTTCCAGCCGAAAGGCAGGGGTGGCATTTGCAAAAAGACCGCCCCGATGGTTGCGGCACCCCTTCGAGTGAGGCAAGTCTGGGCGCTCAGAATGCTGGAGGCTGCCCCATGAACTCGTCTGCCGAATTTGATGTCGTCATCTATGGGGCCACAGGTTTCACCGGGCGGCTCGTCGCCGAATACATGAATAACACCTACGGCGTCGGCAAGGACGTCAACTGGGCCATGGCCGGGCGGTCCCTCGACAAGCTGAAAGCCGTGCGCGACGAAATGGGGATCGCGAAGTCGGTCGACCTCATCGTGGCTGACGCGTCAGACCCGGCGTCTCTGGAAGCCATGGTCAAGTCCGCACGTTGCGTCCTGACGACGGTCGGCCCTTACCAGCTTTACGGCACACCTCTCGTCGAGGCCTGCGCCACCCACGGCACCGACTATGTCGACCTCTGCGGCGAAGTCGCATGGATGCACGACATGATCGCCGCCTATGAAACCAAGGCAAAGAAAAGCGGTGCGCGCATCGTCTTCTCGTGCGGCTTCGACTCGATACCGTTCGATCTCGGCGTACTGTTCCTTCAGAACGAAATGATGCGCCAGTTCTCCACACCGGCGGTTCGGGTCAAAGGGCGCATGCGTGCGATGGCCGGCACGTTCTCCGGCGGCACGGCTGCGTCAGGCCGCGAAACCATGGCCCGCGCCATGCGCGAGCCCGCTGTGATGGCTGTCCTGCGCAACCCCTTTTCGCTCGCCGGCGGGTTTGAAGGCCCCGAACAGCCGCACGGCATGTCCGTTCAGGAAGACGAGGATTTCGGATCCTGGGCCGCCCCTTTCATCATGGCCACGATCAACACCAAGAACATCCACCGTTCGAATGCGCTGATGGGCCACCCCTACGGGCGCGACTTTGTCTATGACGAAATGATGCTGACAGGTCCGGGCGAAGCCGGAAAGGCGGCGGCCGAAATGGTGGCCAAAAGCGATCCGATGGGCGGGGATGACGCGCCCAAGCCTGGCGAAGGCCCGTCAAAGGCCGAACGTGAAGCCGGTCACTACGATTTCGCGCTGCTCGGCATCACGAAAAATGGCGACAGAATCCGGGCCACGGTCAAAGGCGACAAGGATCCCGGCTATGGTTCCACGTCCAAAATGATCGCCGAGTCAGCCATCTGCCTCGTCAAGGACTGCACCGACCTCGCAGGCGGCATCTATACGCCCGCATCAGCCATGGGACTCACGCTTGTCGCCCGCCTCCAGGCGAATGCCGGATTAACCTTCAGTATCGACAAATGAGGCAAAAGGGTGACAAGCGCCCCTTTTTCAGGCTATAGCGCCCGCGTCCGCCCCTCATCGCGGTCGTAACCGGAGAGTCGTTAACCGCCTCATCCTCCACCGGACCAAGATATCCGGCATGATATTATCCCCCAAAAATCAACCAATCCGGCAGCTGCGAGCAGAACGCCAGCGCCCCAGGCCGAACCATCGGCCGCAAGAAGGACCCGTCGCCCCATGTCATACAATACGTTGTTGACCGAGTCTGATGCCGACACCGGCGTCGCCATCATCACGTTGAACCGTCCCGATCACCTCAACGCACTGAACGACGCGATGATGACGGAACTGACGCACGCCATCGACCGCTTCGAGGCCGACAAGGAAATCGGCTGCATCGTGCTGACAGGCTCGCGCAAGGCCTTTTCAGGTGGCGCCGATATCCGCGAGATCATGGATCAGGACTATCCGGCAGCCTATTATGAAGACCTCATCACCCGTAATTGGGAACGCGCCGCCAGCGCCCGCAAACCCATGATCGCTGCCGTCAGCGGCTATGCGGTCGGGGGCGGGTGCGAACTGGCCATGATGTGCGACATCGTGATTGCAGCAGACTCAGCCCGGTTCGGCCAGCCCGAAATCCGTCTCGGCGTCATGCCGGGCGCCGGCGGCACGCAGCGGCTGGCCCGCTTCATCGGCAAGTCGAAAGCCATGGAACTCTGCCTGACCGGCCGCATGATGGAAGCCGCCGAAGCGGAACGCTGCGGCCTGGTCGCGCGGGTCGTTCCGGCCGACGACCTGATGGATGTCGTCCGTGAAATGGCGCGCACGATTGCGTCCATGCCACGCGCTGCAGCGATGATGACAAAGGAAGCCATCAACGCCGCCTATGAAACGCCCATGTCCCAGGGCATCCGGTTCGAGCGGCGCCTGTTCCAGTCTCTGTTCGCGACCGAAGACCAGAAAGAAGGCATGTCGGCCTATGTCGAGAAGCGCTCGGCGCACTTCAAGGACCGCTAGACGCCCCGCACAGTCCCTATTCTCCTTACGAACAAGTCTGTGTTAGCCTCAGCCAGTCTACAGGGCGGGGGCGACTTGGCGGAAGGGACAGTAATGGGTGAGGTAAGCGCGGTTTCGGCCGGCCTGTTTGTCAGCGTACTTGTGGCATTATTCGTGATCGGCGTCGCAGTAGCAGCCTTGATTCACAGGTCTCGCGGGCCATTCATTCTATCCGGCGACGATGAAACCTATCTCGTTCGCAACCCTGATGGACGGATCCAGGCTCTGGCCTCTGACATGAAGATCAGGTTTGGCGATCCGCGCATCGTCCAGTTCCAGCGCCGCCAGCACTTGCGGTTCCCCGTCTACGATCCGCGCTTCAATTCGCTTGCACACGACCATCTCGTCACCGAATCCGGCGCCATATCGCTGCGTATTCACACGACCACGCCGTTCCCCTTCACAGCTGTCACGAATGACGGGCATGAGGTGACTGTCACCTCATCGGTCAGCTTCTGCGTCAATCGCGACCGTGTGACGGACCTCGCTCGTCTCGGCGATTTCGGTGATCAGTTCGAGCGGCGCATCCGGTCTGCCTTTTCCGGGGCCATCGGCCGGCGCAAGGACGAGCAGCTGCGCGAAAGCCATCATGAAATTGAGCGCGAAGTCACCGAGGAACTCGCCGGCATGGAAACCGGCAGCGGTGACCTTGGCGTACCGCTTGGCGTGTCCGTCTTCGAGGCCCGCTTCAGCTATCGCGACGGCTCCACCCTTCCCAGTGAGGTCATGGTCGCATCACGCTCGTTGATGTCGGACGAGGCTGGCGCCTCCACGGATGGAACAGGTGCCGCGACCGAGCCCCGGCGCCTGGCACTGGCGCCCGCCGCTGAGCCGGTGGATTTGGGATCGCGCGGCACGGAGACGCCGGGCGCCATGCAGTTCCTCGGCACGGAACTCGACAAATTGCTGGACCAGTTCCGTGATCGCAGCCCCGAGCAGATTTCTGCGCTGCTGAGCCTGATGGAGATGCAGACGCGCCAGAATATCGTGTCCATGCTGGCGAAATCAGGCGGACTCGTTGTCTTTTCGGCAAAGGAGCTGGGACTGGAAGGCAACGCCGCCCTGACCGAGAGGCTTCAGGCAATGGCTTCGGAGACTGAAGACGCACCGGAAACTGAGTAGGGACGGCCAGGGACAGCAGTTTTCTGTCAGCCCCCCAGTTGACGCATTCGCACCGTTTATGTATGCCCCCGCCTTCAGCTTGAGGGAGGTCTCCTTCGGGCTTCAGGAGTTAGACATGGCAAATACCCGTTCCGCCAAGAAGATGGTCCGCAAGATTGCGGCTCGCACCGAGGTCAATAAGGCGCGCCGCTCGCGTGTGCGCACATATGTCCGCAAGGTCGAGGAAGCCATCGCCGCAGGCGACAAATCCGCTGCACAGGACGCCCTGCGCGTCGCACAGCCTGAGCTGATGCGCGCCGTCACCAAGGGCGTGATGCACAAGAACACATCTTCGCGCAAAGTTTCGCGTCTCTCGGCCCGCGTCAACGCGATGGGCTGAGGCCTTTTCGGGCACTGTCCGATACACAAAATCAAAGCCCGCCCGGCTCATCCCTGGCGGGCTTTTTCTTGCGCCGAATTAATGATCGGTTTCTCGTCAGCCCGCCCGGAATATGGTCTACTTTATTCGACAAAATATTCTGGTCCGTTGCAGCATTTTTGCGCAGTTTGACAGGCCAGAGATGCAGGATCGGGCGGCTTGAATACGCGGATCAAAAAGAAGCAGATTTTGACCGGAATTTCACAGCCAATTTTCCATCAGGGGTGTTGACAGAACAGACGCGAACGATTGCGCCGGATGACTCACTCACAAAAAAAATGCACCTGATAAGCGGCTGATTTTGATGCGATTTTGAAGACATGGCGCAAGAGTCAACCAGCCAATTCCCGTCGTCATCAAAAAGATACACTTGCCACCAATTCGGCCTGACGGTACCTTGTGGATATCAGCTTTTAACTCTCCCTGCACGGAGTATTTACGGGGCCCAGATAGATATCTGGAGGGAGAGTTGCGTGCCTGCTGATCAGGACTAAACATAACAAGAAAATGGGGCTCGGCGATGGACCGAAATACACTTTTTGATTCTGAGCATGGCGTAGAGTTTTCGGGCACGGAAAAAGTCAATAATCTCCCAGGCCAGGCGATCTGGACACAAGTTCGGGAAAAGCTGGCAACCGTGTTGAACGCAACGGATTATGACCGTTGGATCGAAGACCTGCGCCTGATTGCGGAAGTCGATGGTGAAATGGTGATCGCGGCCCGTGATCCCCTTGCCTATGACCGCGTCGTGGCTGAGCACAAGCGGCTGATCCAGCGCACATGGCGTGAACTCGATCCTGCCCGGCGCGGCATCCGGCTCGAATGCTGGCGCAATGCGCGCGCTGAAATTCGCGATCTCGTGTCCGATCCCTGGGCCGACATGGCGGCTGCGCCCCAACCGGAGCCCGCGATCGCAGGTTCTGGCGATGGCGAGAAGCCGACAGGTGCCTCCAGTGCAAACGGCGCGCCCGAGATGACATTCGAGACGCTGGTCGTCGGCCAGTCGAACGAGATAGCCGTACAGCTTGCGCAGCGGATTGCGGCAGGCCAGACCGTCGGAACATCGACAACGCTGATCTATGGCCGTCAGGGCACCGGCAAGACGCATTTGCTGGTGGCGCTGAAGAACCGGGTTGAAGCCAGCGATTCCGAGCGGGTCGTCGTCTATCTCACGGCCGAGGAATTCATGTCGGCCTATCATGACGGCGTGAAGGCCAAGGACACGAGCGGGCTGAAAAGGCGTCTTCGGTCGGCGACGCTCCTGCTGATCGACGACCTGCACCGTATCGCCGGCAAACCGGGCACCGAGACCGAGCTCTACCAGAACATCCGCGAAGTCACCGGCAATGGCGGTCAGGTGGTTCTGGCAGGCGATGAAGCCCCTGGCGATGTCACAGGCTTCGGCCCCCGCATGCGGGCCGAGCTGAAGGGCTCGATCGCTGTCGAAGTGGGGCTTCCCGACGCTGACATGCGCCGCGAAATCCTTGTGCGCCTTGCAGCCCACATAGAAGCGGGGCATCCAGACTTTGTCCTGACCGACGAAATGATCACGCGCATCAATGCGGGCATCCGTGGCCCCGGCCGCGAGCTGACCGGTGCGATCTGGAGCCTTTACACCGAAGCCGGCTTCGGTGACCGGGCCCCGACCATGGACATGCTGGACCGCGTGATCCGGCGCCATCAGGGAGAAATCAAAGTGCCCACGATCGAACTCGTCAAGCGTGCGACAATGAAGGTGTTCAACATCTCCAAGAGCGATCTGGAAAGCCCTTGCAAGGCCCGTGCAGTCGTCTATCCGCGTCAGGTGGCCATGTATCTCTGCCGCGAAAAGACCGGCAAGTCGCTTCCACAGATCGGTCACAGTTTCGGCAAGCGCGATCACACGACCATCCTCTACGCCCACCGGAAGGTGACGAAGAATATCGCAACCGACCCGGAACTGGCGGGCGACATTGCCCGTGTGTCCGAGGCGATTTTCGAGCTCCAGGCGGCAGGCGCAAACTAGAACCGCCAGGTATCCCTTGGGCATCGCCGGATCGGCGCTTGGCTTTTCCGCCCGATTGTTTAAGGGTTCTTAGCCCGCTCTCCACCAGAGAGCGGGCTGATTCTGCCAGGGGCCTCCAGCCCGTTCGGCACGAACCAGTCCAATCGAATATGACCAGGCAGACAGGCGCACCGGGCGCCGGTGAGGGACGGACAAACAGATGAAGCTAACCATTGAACGCAGCGATCTCCTCAATGCCCTCTCGCATGTGCAGAACGTCGTTGAGCGCCGCAATACGATTCCGATCCTGTCGAACGTCCTGCTGCAGGCCAGCAAGGGCCAGTTGAAGCTCACCGCGACGGATCTCGACATCGAGGCCGTCGACAGCGCCGACGCGAAAGTCACGGCGGAAGGGGCGATCACTGCGCCCGCCGGGACCTTGTTCGACGTGATCCGCAAGCTGCCCGCCGGCGCAGAGGTTGAACTCGAAACCCAGCCCGACAACCAGCGCCTCACGATCCGCGCAGGCCGTTCGCACTTCGAACTGCCCACCCTGCCCGCCTCCGATTTCCAGACGATGAGCAGCGATGACGGCGCGACCAGCTTCTCGGTCGACGCGAAGGATTTCGCCCGCCTGATCGACAAGACGCGCTTTGCGATCTCGACCGAAGAGACCCGCTACTATCTCAACGGCGTCTATCTTCACGGCGTCAAGTCAGACGATGGCACCCCGGTCCTGCGCACGGTCGCCACTGACGGTCACCGTCTGGCCCTCGCCGAAATTCCTGCGCCGAAGGGATCTGAAAATCTCGAAGGCGTGATCGTCCCGCGCAAGGCTGTCGCCGAAGCGCGCCGCCTCGTCGATGCGATTGACGGCGATATCGAGATTGAAGTGTCCGACACCAAGATCGTGGTGCGCGCGGGCCGCGCTGTGCTGACATCGAAACTGATCGACGGATCCTTCCCCGACTATTCGCGCGTCATTCCCAAGGGCAATGACAAGAAACTCGTCGTCGACAACAAGGCCTTCGAGGCCGCTGTCGACCGCGTCTCGACCGTTTCGGCAGAGCGCTCGCGTTCGGTCAAGATGTCACTGTCCGAAGGCAAGCTGACCCTTGCGGTCAACCATGCCGAAACTGGCGCCGGCAATGAAGAGCTTGAAGCCGAATACGGCTCTGACCCGATGGAGATCGGCTTCAACGCCAAATACCTCCTCGACATCGCTGGCCAGATCGAGGCTGAGACCGCCGAGTTCATGTTCAACGATCCGGCCTCCCCCGCGCTCGTGCTCGACCCGTCGGACGACAGCGCGCGCTATGTGCTGATGCCGCTTCGGGTGTAATGTCATGATCCTGGCCCTGCACCGCCGCCGGTTTCTGATCGGCGCGGCTGCAACGGCCAGCTTCGGCGCATGTGCATCACCAGGGACGCAGACCAACACGATGTATGGACTGATCGGCAAATTCACTTCCACGGACGGCGACCGTGACCGGCTGGCGGCCATCTTGCTGAAGGGCCTGCGCGACATGCCCGGCTGCCTCAGCTATATCGTCGCCAATGATCCAGGCGATCCCAATGCGCTGTGGATCACCGAGGTCTGGGACAATGCCGACAGCCACAAGGCCAGCCTATTGCTGCCGTCTGTCCAGGCCGCCATCCAGGAAGGCCGCCCCCTGATCGCCGGCATGCAGCAGGTCGCCGAGACCGCACCCGTCGGCGGCCACGGCCTGACGGCGACATGATTTCCCGGCCCCCCGGCATGTCATGACCGCGCTCACCCGCCTTTCGCTGACGGACTTCCGCAACTACGCGGCGCTCTCCCTGCATCTCGACGGTCGCCACGTCTGCCTGTTCGGCGCGAATGGCGCGGGCAAGACCAACCTGCTCGAAGCCGTCAGCCAGCTCGGCCCCGGGCGCGGGCTGCGGTCTGCCACCCTGCCGGAAATGGTCCGCAAGGATGCCGCGGGCGGCTGGACAGTCGCAGCCACGCTCGCCAATGACCAGAAGATCGGTGTGGCGCTCGAAAGCGGCTCCGGCGCCAAGCGCAATGTCCGCGTCGATGGCGCCTCCGCCACCGCATCAGACCTCGCAGACCTGATCCGCATCGTCTGGCTGACCCCTTCCATGGACAGCGTGTTCCGGGGCGGGGCGTCCGACCGCCGGCGCTTCCTTGACCGCCAGGTCATGTCGCATGTGCCGACCCATGGCCGCGCCGCCAGCCGGTACGAACAGGCGATGCGCGAGCGCAATGCCCTCCTCGAACGCGGGCATGTCGATCCGGCATGGGCCGACGCAATCGAGGCGCGCATGGCCGAGGCCGGCGCCGAGATTGCCATCAATCGCGCCCATGTACTGGAATCCCTGCAAGTCGCCATCGAAGCCCGGCCCGAGGGCCATTTTCCCAAGGCAGACCTGACGCTGGACGGCGATGCCGAACAGGCGGCCCTGCGCGGTGACGATTTCAAGTCGATTTTCGAGGCGCTGGCCGAAACCTTCCGCACGACACGCCGCCGCGACATTGCCGCCGGGCGCACGATTGACGGCCCGCACCGCTCTGACCTCATGGTCATTCACCGTCCCACCGGCGCCCCAGCCCGCGATGCCTCGACCGGGCAGCAGAAGGCGCTCCTCATCGGCCTGATACTTGCCTCGGCTGGCGCGCTGAGGGCCGACGGCGATGGTCCGGCGCCCTTGCTACTGCTCGATGAAGCCGCCGCGCACCTCGACCCCGACCGCCGCGCAGCCCTCTATGACGAGCTGTGCGCCCTTGGCGGGCAGGCCTGGCTCACCGGCACGGAACGCTTCCTGTTCGAGGCGTTCGGTGACCGCGCCCAATGCGTGCGCGTCGATGAGGGCGCCGCGCGCGTGGAAATCTAGTCGGCTCTGTCCGGCGAAAGCCACTCCAGCAGTATCGGATTGACCTCACTATGGCGCTGGTAATTCAGGCCATGCGTGCCGCCTTCAATGATCCGCACATCAGCGCGTGGAACCAGCGCCATCAGTTTCGCCGCGCTGGAGATATTCACCGTCGCATCCTGGTCGCCGAACACGGCCGTCACGGGAATATCGGTTTTTTCCGCCACCGTACGGAACAGTCGCTCGCGATCCGACATCGGGAAATGCCGCAGTGTCGACAGCAACGCCGGACCATAGCCGCGAAAATCCATCTGGCGGGTCACATCGCCCTGCAGGCGGAAGTCCGGCGCAATCGCGCTTTCATCATATTGCGGATCGCCCAGCAATATCCCGCGCCCGAACACATGCCATATCCAGTCGCCAATCACCGGCACCCGCACCAGCCTGGCCGCGCTGCTGTCAGCGCCTGCCACATCAAGGCCGGCAGGTACGAACAGGAACAGGGATGCCACGCGCCCGGGGTGGCGCCCCGCAAAATCCATGACGATCGGGCCGCCCATCGACAGGCCGACAAGGTGCACAGGCTCTCTCAGGCCGAGCCCGTCGAGCAGGTCCATCAGTTCGCGATCATAGAATGCATCGTCATAGGGGCCTTTCGGACGATCAGACCAGCCGCGCCCGAAATGGTCGTACCGCACGACGCGGTAGCCTGCATTCACCAAGGCTGCTGCATTCTGCTCGAAGATGAAGGAAGGCGTCGAAAACCCGTGCACCATGACGACGGTTTCGCCATCTTCAGGCCCTTCCACGCGATAGTGAAGCGTGCCGTCCGTCACCTCCAGGAACTGGCCCGGCGCCTGCGTGCGGGCTTCGGCATCCATCGCCTTGAGACCCGCCCCGGCCCACCAGTAGACCACCAGCAACACAGCCGCCAGGAGGCCAGCTATCCACAACAGCAATCTGGTCATTGGTCCATCCCGTGTCGCGCCGTCGGGAGGGCCCGTCAGACATTTTCAATCACCGGTGCATATCGAGCCAAATTCGCAGTTTTTGCAAGGCAGGAATCAGCGCCTCGACTTCCTCGGCCGACAAGGCGCTTTCAAGATCGCCAAGTCCCGGTCCTGCGGCATTCATGGCGGATTCCCGCGCGTCGCGGCCCGCCTTGGTCAATGTGACAATCTTCGCCCTGCCATCGGCCGGGTTCTTGTGCAATGCGATGAATCCCTTGGCCTCCAGTCTCTGCAGTGTGCTCGTCATCGTGCCCTTGGTCACCTGGAAGGCTGCGGCCAGCCGGGCCGGGGACCAGTCCCCCTCCCCCTCAAGCCGCACCAGATGGTTGAGCACGCTGAACTGCGCCACCGTCAGCCCATGCGGCAGCATGCGGTCCAGGCGCGCGCCGGACAGCTGGCTGATAATGCCGATCTCGTTCAGCAGCAGGAACAAGGCCTGCTCGCGTTTGGATAGTTTGCTCATTGGAAGCCTTCAGGTGATCAGGTGCGTTTCCATCGGCCAGCGCGGCGCCGCGATGACCGGCTTGGCATAGCCCACCCGCACAAGCATTTGCAGCCGCTGCCCGCCGCCGATCATGTCATGCACTTCCGCATAAAGGTCTGCCATTTCCGGATATTCCTGCAGCGACTGGCTCCATGGATGCACTTTCAGCCCTTCCCGTTCGGCTGCCAGCACGAGCCGCATATAGGCACGTCCTGCTGCAATTTGTGACGCCCGCGTCGTGCCGGAATTGCCGAGCCAGGCAAAGGCGCGTGCCGTCATGGCGGCGTCATGGAACATCGCCATGCCCTGTTTCGACGCGCTTGAATTCGGATCAGACAGCTCCTTGCGATTGACCACACCTGCCATCTTCGCCAGCGCGATCATCGGGCCTTCAAGGAACAGCCCGTCCGGACTGGCCGCCACTTCCTTCGCGCCGATCCGCATCAGATCGACGCTTTCCTGGTTTGTATAATCGGTCGTCATTTCCACAGTGTGCGCCCGCCATGTGAGATCGCGCAGCTTTGCGGCCAGCGCATCATTGCCGCACCCGTCAGCGCTCACGCCGTACACATTGCCGCTCGACAGCGTGGCCGCCAGCGCATCCGGCGCCACGTCGCGCGCGTCGAAAGGGTTGCGGTTTGTGTGGCGGGCTAAAGTATAGGCAAACAGCGGGTCCGGTTCAGCCTCGCCAGACACGAACCGCACATGCGCCACCGCGCGCGCATCCAGCGTGGCCATGTCCTCACCTTCAGGAAACAGCGTGATATCGGCCCGGTACCCATCCTCGGCTGCCGCGAGCGCCAGCAATTCCAGGAACGCGCCATGCCCGATCACGATCTGGCGGTCGAAGGGGTCGGTCGCCGGCAGGCGGCGGTCGAGGTCGCAGAACAGGGTCAGCGCGTCCTCGCCATCAAGGCGCACCAGCCAGGGCTGCATATTGTGCGGATTGGGCGCAAGGATCGCGTAGGACAGGGCACGCCGCCGGAACTCTGTTTGCTGCCCCGCATCCCGCCACGGCGCCCGCGCCGAGCGTGACGGGCCATTCGCCGCGGCAAATCCCCCGGCCCCTGCCGCCGCCAGCACGACACCGCCCCCAACCAGTTTCAGCACGCCGCGCCGTGTCGTCATCGTCCCGCTCCTTATTTAGCTTGATGCCATACTTTTTAGTTCGATACCAAACCAAAGTCAATTACCCGCGTGGAGTGGATCATCGCGCTCAGCCGGTCTACGTAGGGGCAACAGATTGTCCGGAGACCTGATTCATGAAGACCCGCGCTGCCGTCGCCTTTGAAGCAAAGAAACCCCTCGAAATTGTCGAACTGGACCTTGAAGGCCCGAAGGCCGGCGAAGTCCTCGTAGAAATCATGGCGACCGGCATCTGCCACACGGACGCCTACACGCTCGACGGTCTCGACAGCGAAGGCCTCTTCCCCAGCGTGCTCGGCCATGAAGGCGCAGGCATCGTGCGCGAAGTCGGCGCAGGCGTCACATCCGTGAAGCCCGGCGATCATGTCATCCCGCTCTACACGCCGGAATGCCGCCAGTGCAAAAGCTGCCTCTCCGGCAAGACAAACCTCTGCACCGCCATCCGCGCCACGCAGGGCAAGGGCCTGATGCCGGACGGCACGAGCCGCTTCTCCTACAAGGGCCAGACCATCTACCATTACATGGGCTGCTCGACCTTCTCGAACTTCACCGTCCTGCCGGAAATCGCCGTCGCGAAAATCCGCACCGACGCGCCTTTCGACAAGGCCTGCTATGTGGGCTGCGGCGTCACCACCGGTGTTGGCGCGGTGACCAATACAGCCAAGGTCCAGGTCGGCGACAATGTCGTCGTGTTCGGCCTCGGCGGCATCGGCCTCAACGTGCTGCAGGGCGCGCGGATGGCGGGCGCCGACAAGATCATCGGCGTCGACATCAACGATTCCAAGAAAGAGTGGGGCGAGCGGTTCGGCATGACGCATTTCGTCAATCCGAAGAACACGCAGGACGTGGTCGCCCACATCGTCGAGCTGACCGATGGCGGCGCCGACTATTCCTTTGACTGCACCGGCAACACGGATGTGATGCGCCAGGCGCTCGAATGCTGCCATCGCGGCTGGGGCACCTCGATCATCATCGGCGTGGCCGAGGCCGGCAAGGAAATCAGCACACGGCCTTTCCAGCTCGTCACCGGCCGCAACTGGCGCGGCACGGCCTTCGGCGGCGCCAAGGGCCGCACCGACGTGCCCAAGATCGTCGACTGGTACATGAACGGCAAAATCCAGATCGACCCGATGATCACCCACGTCATGGGTCTCGAAAAGATTAACGACGCGTTTGACCTGATGCATGCGGGTGAGAGCATCCGGAGCGTGGTGGTTTACTAAAGTCGCGGCACTTGGTTTGGGTCTACTTCATGCCCCAAGCAAGCACCCAGAACCCTATACCCGTCACGATTGGCGGTGGTACGATATTGGGAGCTGGCATCAGACCCAGCGCGATCATGATCGTGCCGAGAACGATCATGGAGTAGAAAACGGCGTTCTTTTTATTGCTGTTGATAAGGGACATGGTGCGCTCCGCTGGTTGCAATCGCTAACCCAACGCAGCGGCAGGTCTTCGGTTCAATGGCGAGGCGAATAACAAAACAGGATTTTCGTGCTGGCGTCCGCTCTTGGGCTGATGCAGGTTACGCTCAACTGTTTTGAAGGAAATACACAAATGTTCAGTCACGTAATGATCGGCACAAACGATCTCGAAAAATCGAAGACATTTTACGACGCCGTATTCAAGGCGCTTGGCGGGCGCGAGGCGATTGTCGATCCGAAAGGCCGCCTGATCTACATCCACAATGGCGGCACCTTCCTGGTGACCCCGCCGATCGACGGCCAGCCAGCCTGCCATGCCAATGGCGGCACGATCGGCTTTACGGCCGACAGTCCGGAACAGGCAGATGCCTGGCATGCCGCCGGTGTGGCCGCTGGCGGCAAGGCCATTGAAGACCCGCCGGGCTGGCGCGAAGGCAATGGCATGCGCCTTTACCTCGCCTACCTGCGCGACCCTGACGGCAACAAGATCTGCACCATGCTGCGTGGCTAGGCTGAGCATGACGGACTGGAATCTTCCCTGGAAGGCCAGCTGCCTGTGCGGCGGCGTGCAGATGAAAATCTCCGCGCCGCCCATGGTCACAATGGCCTGCCATTGCCGCGGCTGCCAGAAACTGACGAGCGGGCCTTACTCGCTCTCAATGTTTCTGCCGGACGCAGGTTTCGAAGTGACCGCCGGCGAGCCTGTGATCGGCGCACTGAAGGGTGAGCACAAGCACTTCTACTGCCCGGACTGCCTGTCGTGGCTCTTCACGCGCCCGGCCGGCATGGACATGGTCAATCTGCGCTCGACCATGCTCGATAATGCCGCCTGGGCCGCCCCGATCATGGAAACCGGCACCGCCACCCGTTTGCCTTTCGCGCAAACCGGGGCAGAGTTCTCATATGAGGGGTTCCCCCAAATGTCTGACTTCCCGACGATCATGCAGGCCTTTGCAGATCACGGCGCCAGACCGGACAACAGCTGATGAGGAGAGACACGAACATGATGAAATACGCACTGATAGGTGTTTCGCTCGCAACGCTCGCGGGTTGCATCGCGGTCGATGTCGACGAGACCCGTATAGGCCCTAACGTTTCCCATTTCGGCAGCATGGCTGTTGGCGGCACGGAACTTCCCTTCTCGAAGGCCGTTATGGCGGGCGACACGATCTATCTCTCCGGAGAACTGGGCATCGACCCGGAAACCAATGCGCTCGTCCCGGGCGGCACCGGTCCGGAGACGACCCAGATCTTCGCCAACCTGGAGCGCACCTTGAACACGTTCGACGCCGATCTCTCAGACCTCGTCAAATGCACCGTCTTTCTCGGTGACATGGCCGACTATGCCGAGATGAATGCAGCCTACAAGGCGGCGCTGCCAAATCCCAAGCCCGCGCGCGCCACGGTCGGCGTCTCCGGTCTCGCCCTCGGGGCCAATCTTGAGATTGACTGCATCGCGGTGGCATCATGACCGATGACGCCCCAAAGGACTGGAAACTGAAACTGCGCTACGGCCAGATCGACACAAACTTCCAGCATTTCGCCCTCGTCGCCGATGGCCGTGTTGTCGAGCCCAATGCCGAGTTCAAGACCGAGGCCGGGCCATCCGTCCTGTCCATGAAGGCCTGGGCCAAGGATTCCGAAGAGGCCGGCGACATGATCGTCGCGATCAGCAACCATCTCGGGTTCAAGATCGCCGACAAGGTCGAAATCTACGCCACAGAGCCTGACGCCCCGCCGCAGGAAAAGCCCTATGGCTATGACCTGCGCTTCACGCCCTACGACAATCCGGACATGATGCTGCAATAGACGCAAGGGAGCCATTTGCCATGTCCGGAGACGACGGGGCGCCCTCACTGGATACGGTCCGGTCAGACGCCATCCGCTGGGTGATCGAGGCCGCCATCGCAGACGGCAATAGTGTGACCGTGCTGGCCGACTGGACCCTTGCCCGCGTCGCCCACATGCGCAGCGGCCTGACGCCCGGCCTGCGCCGCCGGATAGCGGAACGCTACCCCGACCTCGAATTCTTTGCTGAACCGGGCACACCGCACATGGCGGCCCATGAAGGCTATATCGAGAACGGTTTCTCTGTCTCTTTCCCGCAGGAGACCTAGGCGAGCTTCAATCGGCAATCCCGGCGCACCAGGCGGGCCGGCAGCCTGAAATCCATCAGGGGCGAACCGCCCACCCTGTCCAGCAGCGCGGCCAGCCGCGCCTTCGCATCCGCGTCCATCGCGTCAATCGCGTCGGTCACCGCCTGCAGGCGCCAGAGCGGGAACGTCCTCGCCGCGCACTCGCCCTCAAAGCCGCCCGTCTCGAATGGAACCATGCCCAGCCCGCGCGGCACGTCGGCGCCTGAACCCGCCGTGCCTGCCCACGCGCCAAACAGGGCCGCCGTCTCGACCATCACCGGCATCTGCTCATTCATCTGCCGGCTGAGGATTGGCTCCAGCGTTGGCGGCACGCCGTCATCGGCCAGCAGGTCGCCATCGCCTGCCTCGCCCGCCTGCACGCGCCGCACATAGGCCGCCACGCCGGGCGCCAGGCGCTCCATCAGACGGCCGCTTTCCGGGTCGCGCAGCAGGTGGGCATAGAGCGGCCCGTTCAGGGCAAAGTCGCCCAGCGATGGCCGCCCGCCCAACATGAAGTGATGCTTTCGCAAATGCGCGGTCATGTCCTTCAGGAACGCCTCATAGGCCGCCTCCACCCCGGGGATGGTCTCCTCGGACACGCCCAGCATCGGCACGGCCCCCTTGAACCGCTCGCCATTCTTCCGGCCGATGGCGTATTGTTCGGCGGGTGGCGCGTCCGGCGCGGAGGTCCGCCCGAACTCGCCATAGATCCAGTCCTCATTGTAATTCCACCGGTAGTGCATCGCCGGGATGACCAGCCATTCGTCGGCATAGAGGTCCAGCAGCCGCGACACGACCCCTTGCACGGGCCCCGCCGGAATCGCGCGCGGCCCCTCCGGCGTGCGCGCCTCGATGGTTTCGATGATATCGGTCGTGTCCTGCACCAGTTCGCCGTCCGGCATTTCGACAACGGGAATCACGGGCCAGCCGACCCTCGGCAGGATCACGTCCCGATACACGTCACGCGTCGCCAGCCGCTCCTCGAAATCAGCCCCGCGCCAGCGCAGATAGGCCCGCGCCTTGCCCGAAAACAGGCTCACTTCCGAACCGTACAGAACGTATGCCGCCATGCCTTGATCCTCCTGCCCGGTTCAGGCCATTGTCCGCCCAGCTTCAGGAGCGCTTCAGCATGACCCTATCAACCGTCTCCGAATGGACAAGCTTTTGCGGCCTGCTCAGCGTGCATGACCACGCGTCAGCCCTTCTCGGCTGCCAGATGCGCTTCGCCGTCTATACGCCGCCACAGGCATTGAACGGCCCGGTGCCGGTTCTCTGGTACCTTTCGGGCCTGACCTGCACATGGGCCAATGTGATGGAGAAGTCGGGCCTGCAGCGCGCCGCCGCCGAGCATGGCATCATGATCATCGCGCCCGACACCAGCCCGCGCGGCGACCATGTGCCCGATGACGAGGCCTACGATCTCGGCCAGGGCGCCGGCTTCTATCTCACAGCCACCGAAACGCCATGGGACACGCACTACCGCATGGACCAGTATATCACCAGGGAACTGCCCCGGCTGGTGGAGGCGAACTTCAAGGCCGACATGACCCGTCAGGGCATCTTCGGCCACTCCATGGGCGGCCACGGCGCCCTGACCCTCCACTTCAAACACCCCGACACCTACCGTTCCTGCTCCGCCTTTTCCCCCATCACCAGCCCGGCCCGCGTGCCGTGGGGCGAGAAGGCCTTCACCGCCTATATCGGCCCGCCCTCGATCGCCTGGGAACAGTATGACGCCACCGAACTCGTCCAGAACCGGCAGACCGGTGCGCACCTGCTGATCGATACCGGCCGGGCCGACACATTCCTCGACACACAGCTTCAGCCCGACATCTTCATCGAGGCCTGCCGCACCGCGGGGCAGAAGCTTACCTATCGCCTGCATGACGGCTACGGGCACGACTATTACTTCATCGCCACCTTCATGGACGACCATATCGCCCATCATGCCAAAGTGCTGAAAGCCTAGACCGCCTTCGCGTGGCGCCGGGGCGCGGGCTTGAACCGCCCGTCAAAGCATTGCGCCACCGTCCGCAGCATCACGCGCGCATCGAATGGCACCGTCACGACGCCCCGGTCCACCGTGCACAGGCCGGCCGGTACCAGGAACCGCGCCGTCTCCAGCGCATCGTCCAGCGCATCCGGCGCCGCACCCATTTCGGCGCAGACGGCATTCACATCGACGCGCAGGTCACACATCAGGCGTTCGATTGCCCGGGCGCGAAGGCGGTCGTCTTCAGTCATCACAACGCCGCGTTCACTTGGAAGGCGGCCCGCTTCCACCTCATCGCGCCAGGCGTTGCGATCCTTCAGGTTCTGCACATAGCCTTCGGAGAATTGTGAGATGGACGACGTGCCCAGCCCGACAAGCGTGTCGCAGGGGTCGTCGGTATAGCCCTGGAAATTGCGCCGCAGCCGGCCAGCCGAGGCCGCAATCGCCAGGCTGTCATCGGCCCGCGCAAAATGGTCGAGCCCGACCGGCACGTATCCGGCATCCAGCAGGATGGCTGACGCCGCTTCGGCTTGTGCAAAGCGCGCGGCAATATCGGGCAGCATGTCCTCGCGGATCGCCGCCTGATGCTTGGCAAACCAGGGCACATGCGCATAGCCGAACACCGACACGCGGGCCGCATTGTGCAGCACGGCGAAGGCCGCCGCCTCCTCGACATCACTCACGGTCTGGCCCGGCAGGCCATACATCAGGTCCATGTTGTGCTGGCTGATCCCCGCCGCATTGAGACATGCGATCACCCGCTCGACCTGTTCGCGCGGCTGCAACCGGTTGATCGCCGTCTGCACCTGCGCGCTCAGTGTCTGCACGCCAAGGCTCACCCGGTTGACGCCCGCCGCCGCCATGGCCTTGACCTGCGCTTCTGACAGCACACGCGGGTCCAGCTCCATCGCGATTTCGGCATCTGGCCTCAGGCCGAAGCGCCGGGAGATATGCCCGATCAAGCCGCCCATGTCGTCTGCTGACAGGGAATTGGGAGACCCGCCGCCGAGATGCAGGTGCGCCAGCCCGCCATGCGGCCCAAGCGCCTCGGCCCACAGGTCCACTTCCTTGTGCAATACGCCGACATAGGCGGCGATCCGGCCATAGCCGTTCGGCACCGTCGTCGCACAGCCGCAATACCAGCAGAGCCGCTCACAGAACGGAATGTGCGCATAGACGGAAATCGCGGACCCGGGTGCCACTCCCGCAGCCCAGGCCCGCGATTCCCCCTCGCCGACAGCCGGCGCAAAGTCCGCGGCCGTCGGATAGCTTGTGTATCGCGGCACCGGCCGCTGCGCGAAGGTCACCCAATTCGGTTTCATGCCGGAAAGCTAACAAAGGCGGCACGCGGCGGAACTCCGGAAAACCCCCTAGTCCCCTTGCCACACAGGGTGCTAGCGTCGCCCCAAAGGAGCCTTTTCATGATCAGACCCGTCACCATGCTCGTCGCCACCTTCTGCCTCGCCTCTGCCGCCCATGCCGGCGAGGAGGCCCTTGTCGCGGGCACACTGGTGCCTGATTACGGCAAATACGCCCCCCGCGAGGACGCCCGCCTGCCCGAAGGCATTGTGATGAAAGTGGCCTTCGACATGTCGGCGGCGGCGCCCAAGGGCGAAATCAGCCGGGATCTCGAAAAAGTGGCGCGCTTCCTCAACATGCACGCCGCTTCGGGTATTGCACAGGAGAACCTGTCCGCCGCAATCGTGGTGCATGGCGGGGCATCGGCGGATTTCCTGACTGCCGAAAAGCTGGGTCATGAAAACCCGAATGCCGGTATCATCGCCGAACTTGTCGCAGCTGGCACCCGTATTGATCTCTGCGGCACAACAGCCGCTGTCCGTGACATCGCGCAGGAAGATCTCCTGCCCGGAATCACGATTTCCCTGTCCGCCATGACATCCCATGCCCTGCTCCAGCAGCAGGGCTACACCCTCAACCCTTTCTGAGGGCAATGACAGCCGCTGTGGTAATGCGGCCTGAAACGTGCAATGAGCGGCCAAACCTCGCACCGTTCCAAGCCAGAACGGTGCGCTGCGCATGGATTCCCCGCGCACGCCCTTGAAAGACAAATGCTAAATGACTGATACGACCCTCGTTCCTCCGGCCCTTGCCGAGGCGCTCGCCACACGCGGCTATGAGACCCTCACGCAAGTGCAATCGGCTGTGATTGCTCCGGAACTGGCGGGACAGGACCTGCTCGTGTCCGCCCAGACCGGATCCGGCAAGA
>Ga0209024_1000381_pt1 | contig 81262 bp, 79 predicted proteins | sample AutmiccommunBRH5_FD_187380 | JGI IMG/M metagenome (GOLD analysis project Ga0209024, IMG submission 187380) | Deep subsurface microbial communities from Mt. Terri, Switzerland - Autotrophic microbial communities BRH/5 (SPAdes) (version 2) | ecosystem: Environmental > Aquatic > Deep subsurface >... | reverse complement strand
GGTTGAGAGAATGGGTCGGAGCCTGATCTACGTCGCAGGGTCTAAGCCCTCAGGAGCGGCACAGGCTTCCTTCCGACCCGAAGCGCTGGTAGCTAACCAGCGCCCGGGGAGAGATACAAGGAGCGGCCGACCGGCCGCGAAAACCGAAGGGGCATTCAGCGAGGAACAACTGGAACCGCTGAGGAACCTCGTTGCTGCGGTGTTCCGGCTGGAGAACAGCCGCAGACCGGAGGATATTCAACGGGTACTGGGCCATCTGATAGACTGGCTCGGGCTACCGGAACAAAGTGGTCTGCGCAGAAGTCTGGCGGAGTGGGTACGGCGTATAATCATTCCGCGACGATTGCCGCCAGATACGCATATCCCGGCGATGCAGGATATTCAGGAGGTACACAGCATGTTGGCTGAACGCATTCAGCAGTGGTACGACGAGGGCGAGCAGAAAGGCTTGCTGCGTGGTGAGCGCACTTTGCTGACTCGCCAACTTGTGCGCCGGTTTGGTCCGCTGCCAGAAGCCGTTCAGGCGCGCCTCGAATCGGCGACTGCGGAACAACTGGAAACCTGGGCCGACTGCATTCTGGAAGCCAAAACACTGGATGATGTATTCACTCCCTAATTCCCCCACAGGCAGCCCACTGCATTCCCATCTGGAGCGGCTTCAGCCACGAAAACCTATCGCCCTCGGTCGAGGGCTCCTACGGAAAGATTGCACCGCACCCGTATGGCATCCGCAGAGCATCCGTAGGAGCGGCCGATCGGCCGCGAAAACCTTTCGCCCTCGGTCGAGGGCTCCTACGGAAAGATTGCACCGCACCTCGTATGGCATCCGCAGAGCATCCGTAGGAGCGGCCGATCGGCCGCGAAAATCTTTTCGCCCTCGGTCGAGGGCTCCTACGGCCACGCCAAGGGGTATTCATTTTTTACTTATACTGCATAACAAGATGTTTTCTGCGGCATTATTTTTCACTATAGTGCGTAAATGAACAAAATATGCACAATTCAAGTCTTTCTGCGCGACGCCTGGCATGATGCGGCCACCGTCACCCTGGCCGGTGATGTGCTGCGGGGCTGGCAGGCTGCGACGCGGGCGGGTTATCTGCTGGATCATGTCCTCAATTTTCAGGGCAAGACAGATGCTCATGCCTGCTCCTGCCGTTGGCCGGTGAACATGGAGCTGCTGCAGGCGGATACCTGGCCCCCGTTTTTGCTCGATCTGCTGCCTCAGGGATTCGGCCGTCAGGAGTTACTGCGTCAGCTGGGGCTGCCGGAGACAGCCACCTTCTCTGCCGACTGGCCTTTGCTGTTGGCTGGTGCAGGCAATCCCATCGGGAACCTGCGCATCAAGGAAGCCGCTGAACATCACCGGCAGTCGACTGCCCCGTTAACCGGCTTTCGCCACAGCGATGTAGCTAGCCGACATGAGGATTTTGTCGAGTATCTGGCCAGTCATGGACTGTTTGTGGCGGGCTCGTCCGGTGTGCAAGGTGAATGGCCAAAGATCCTGCTTACCGAAGCGGACGACGGTTTGCTCTATCTGGATCACACACTGCCGGATCACCGCGCACGGCGACACTGGCTGGTCAAATTTCAGCGCTCAGGCCAGCCCGATCTGAAGTTGATTCTGGAGTGCGAAGGCAAATATATGGCGCTGGCGAGACATCTTGGCTTGCGTGTGCACGGTGATCTGGAAACCCATGGCGGTGTCTTGTTTATTCCCCGCTTTGATCGCCAGATCGGTAATGATCAGAGTGGCAATACAAAGGTAATCCGATTGGCACAGGAAAGCCTGGCTTCCCTGTGCCAGAAAGCAGGCTTCGCCGTGCGCCTGACCCACAACGAAGCCTGTCAGGCGCTGGCTGCTGTTTGCACGAATCCGCAGCGTGAAATTGTTGAATATCTGAAGCGTGATGTCGCCAATATTATTCTTGGTAACAAGGATAACCATGGCCGCAATACTGCCATCAGTCGCACCGGGGATGGCGATATCGCCCTGACCCCGCTGTACGATTTCGCCCCGATGTACCTGCATCCGGAGGGTATCGCCCGGGCAACAAGGTGGCAGGAGAACGATAACGGCCATCCCGATTGGCACAGTGCCGTGGCGCAAGCGGCACGCGCCAGCGATCTGCCTGTCGAGACTCTGGCTGCCGGCCTGAAAGAGCTGATTGCCCCGCTGCACACCCTGATTGCGAAAATGCGCGAGCACAATCTGCCTGATCACATTGTCGAGCGCACGGCGCGACTGACTGTGAACGTAATGGCCTCTCTGCAGGGGTTATAGCCGTGGACAAACGCTATCAACAGCTCAGCGCCGACGAGCAAATGGCTCGCCGTCAGGCGGTGTATCAATCCATTACCGACCAGCCCGGCCAACCGCTGGCACAGATCGTTGCCTTACTGAGAAAAGAGCTGCGCCTGACACTGGAAGAAATGAGCAAGCTGACCGGCGTTTCGGTGCGCGTCATCCATGCCATCGAAAATCATCAAGGCAACCCGACACTGGCCACCGCAGAAAAACTGCTGAGGCCATTCGGATTGCATCTTGGGGTGTTCAGGTAATTTCACGATTGCATCGCACCTTGTAGGAGCGGCCGACCGGCCGCGAAAAGCTTTCGCCCTCGATCGAGGGCTCCTACGGAAAAATTGCACCGCACCTCGTAGATTGCACCGCACCTTGTAGGAGCGGCCGATCGGCCGCGAGATCTATCGCACCGCACCTTGTAGGAGCGGCCGATCGGCCGCGAAAATCTTTCGCCCTCGGTCGAGGGCTCCTACGGAAAGATTGCACCGCACCTTGTAGATTGCACCGCACCTCGTAGGAGCGGCCGATCGGCCGCGAAAATCTTTTCGCCCTCGGTCGAGGGCTCCTACGGAAAAATTGCACCGCGCCTCGTAGATTGCACCGCACCTTGTAGGAGCGGCCGATCGGCCGCGAAAATCTTTTCGCCCTCGGTCGAGGGCTCCTACAAACACGCCGGGTCGAGGGCTCCTACAGGAGATTCCGCAGGGTTTGTTGGGTTTTGGGGTCGCCGTGGACCACGCGGATTTCGCGCGGCGGTTTGCGCATGCCGCGGATAAAGCGCAGCAGGCCGGCCTGGTCGGCGTGGGCGGAGTAGCCGCTCATGGTTTCAATGGGGGCGCGCACGGTGATGCTGTCGCCGTCTATTGCCACCCGGCGGGCGCCGTGTTGCAGTTGCCGGCCGAGGGTGCCGGCGGCCTGGTAGCCAACCAGCAGGACGTTATGGCGCGGGTCGTCGAGCATGGCTTTCAGGTAGTTGACGATACGGCCGCCGGTGCACATGCCGCTGGCGCTGATTACCACCGCCGGGCGGGCGCTGTCGGCCAGATGGCGCACCATTTTCCGGTGGGCGGCGTTGCTGTCGACGGTAAGCAGTTGGTCGAACTTGAGCGGGTTGCGGCCGCTGAGCACTTTTTTCAGGGCTTCGGCTTCCCAGAACGGGGTCAGCTGGCGATACACCTCGGTAAAGCGGCTGGCCAGCGGTGAGTCGAGAATGATCGGCAACTGGTTCCAGGGCAGGCCGTCGGCGGCCTGCTTGCCGGCGTTGCGGTAAATAATCTCTTCCAGCTCGTAGAGCAGCTCCTGGGTGCGGCCGATGCTGAACGCCGGAATCAGTACCGTGCCCTGATCCTGCAATGCCTTTTTCAGGGCGGCTTCGAGGCGCTGCCGGCGGGTTTTGCGATCTTCGTGGTTCCTGTCGCCGTAGGTGCTTTCGATCACCAGAATGTCGCAACCGTGCGGCGGCCTGGGCGGCGGCAAAATCGGCGCATGGGGTGCGCCCAGATCGCCGGAGAAAATCACCATTGTGTGCTTGCCAGTGCTGTGCTTGCTGTGGCCGGTTGCGGCTTTACCGGCTTTGCATTCAACGTAAGCCGAACCGAGGATATGCCCTGCCCTTTGCAGCCGCACTTGCAGGCCGGGGAAGACGGTTTGCCACTGCTTATAGGGCAATGGCCGCAGGCGCGATTCGATCAGTTTGATATAGCGCTCGACACTTTTCGGCTGGCGGCTGAAGCTCAGCCTGAACGCATCCTCCAGCACGATGGGCAACAATTTTGCGCTGGGCTCGCTGCAATAGATCGGCCCGGCAAAGCCGGCGGCCAGCAGCCACGGAATGCGGCCGACATGATCGATATGCACATGGGTCACGATGAGCGCCTGCACCCGGCTGAGATCGAAATCGATCTGCAGGTTGTCGGCGCTGGCACCGTAGGGGCCGCTATCGCGGCCCTGAAACAGACCGCAGTCAATCAAGATGCTGCGCTGCGGGTCGACGACCAGTTCGTGGCAGGAACCGGTGGTGCCGGTGACGGCGCCGTGGTGAAGAATGTCGGGGAAGGTTTGGGTTTTAGGCATGATGGAATCCATTCCGGGAGAATCGCCGTCGGTCGACGGCTCCTACGGGGGATCGTCGTTGGTTGGCGGCTGCTACTGGTTGGCGAGGTACCAGGGCATGGCGCGGTTCAGGCCGTCGCCAACGTAATAGGTCACTTCATACCCGAGCAGTTTGCCGGCTTTGCTGATGTCCGCCTGCGAGTGACGCACATCGCCTTCGCGGAATTCCTGATAGGCGGGCTGCTGTTGGTAGCTGACACCAAGTGCGGCCAGTGCATCGCGCAGGTGGGCAAACAGTTCGTTCAGGCTGGTGCGACAATTGCAGGCAACGTTGTAAATCCGGTTTTTCGCCTGATCATCGGCCACGGCTGCAAGAATGTTGGCTTGAACGGCATTGTCCACGTAACAGAAATCGCGACTGGTTTCGCCATCGCCATTCACGCATACCGTTTCGCCACGAATCATGGCTGCGGTCCACTTGGGTATCACCGCAGCGTAAGCACCGTCCGGGTCCTGGCGCGGGCCGAATACATTGAAGTAACGCAGGCCGATGCTGTTGAAGCCGTAACAGGTGGCAAACACCTCGCCATACAGTTCGTTCACATATTTGGTCACAGCGTACGGGGATAACGGTTTGCCAATCTCGTCCTCGACTTTCGGCAAGCCGGGATGATCGCCATAGGTGGAGCTGCTGGCGGCATAGGTAAAACTTTTTACTCCGGCGTCGCGGGCCGCAACCAGCATATTGACGAAGCCGTCGATATTGCAGGCATTGGTCAGCAGCGGATCTTCGATGGACCGGGGAACAGACCCCAGCGCCGCCTGGTGCAGCACATAATCAATGCCGTGGCAGGCTTTGCGACAGTCTTCGAGATTGCGGATATCCCCTTCGATAAAGCGGAACCGGCGCCATTGTTCCGGCGACACCAGCGCGCGCACCTCGTCCAGGTTGCGTTGGTAGCCGGTGGCGAAATTATCCATGCCAACCACTTGCTGGCCCAGCTTGAGCAGGGTTTCCAGCAGGTTGGAGCCGATAAACCCGGCTACGCCGGTAACCAGCCAGATGGCCGGCTGTGCTTGCAGTTGATGCCTGACCTTTTCATAAGCTTGCGACATACCGGAGTTCCTTGTCAGTTTTGATCGCCATAACTGTATGCGTAGTAGCCGTAGGCATTGGCTGCCCGCTTTTCCATGCAGTTGAGGATGGCGCCCTTGATGATGACGCCGTTCCGGGCGAAGCGTTGGCAAGCCAGTTCAACTTCCTGCACGGTGTTCTGGCCAAAGCGCGCCACCAGCAGATTGGTGCCGGCGTACTGGCCGATAATGGATGCATCGGTCACCGCCAGTACCGGCGGTGAATCGATAATGATCAGATCATAGTTTGCTGACACTGTCTTGATCAGTGCGGCAAAACGCTCGTGCATGAGCAGCTCCGCCGGGTTCGGCGGCACCACGCCGCGGGCAATAAAGTCGACCTTGTCGATGGCGGTGTTGCAGGTAACGTTTTCCAGGGAATGCTGGCCGGAAAGGCAGGACGACAAGCCGCTATCCCCCGGCACACGGAAGTATTTGTGCAGGTGGCCCTTGCGCATATCGCCGTCGATCAGCAGCACGCGGCGGCCGATCTGCGCCAGGGCCACGGCCAGGTTGGCCGAGACAAAGGATTTGCCCACCGAGGGACTGGGGCCGGAGATCATCAGCACCGGGTTGCCGGCATCCATCATGGCAAAGTGCAAACTGGTACGCAGGCTGCGCAGTGCTTCGATGGCCGGGTCGGCGGGGTTTTCCAGTGCCAGCAGGGCGCTTTTCGGGTTGGCCCCGCCATTTTTCAGTTTTTCATCCAGCCACTGGCTGAGTTTGCCCTGCTGATCGGACAGCGGAATGGTGGCGTACACCGGCAGGCCGGCGTCTTCCAGTTGCGCCGGGGTTTCGATGCCACGATGAAAAGCTGCGCGCAGCAACACGATGCCGACACCGATCATGCCGCCCAGCACCAGTGACAGGGCCACGATCAACGGCTGTTTCGGTTTGATTGGCTGCGGCGCTGTTTCCGCCTGATCAATAATGCGCACATTGCCGACGGTGCCGGCGCGTACCACACGCAGCTCCTGGGATTTGTTCAGCATCTGCACATAGATTTCCTGATTGACCTGCACGTCGCGGGTCAGGCGCAGTACTTCCTGCTGGGTTTCCGGCAGATTGCGGATCTGCTCGGACAGTTTTTCCCGCTCGCGCTCGATGGCTTGCTGTTGCTGGATCAGGGTGCGGTAGGCCGGGTGCTCGCGGGTGTACAGCGCGGCCAGTTCCTTTTCCTGGAACATCAGCTCGTTCTGCCTGGTTTCCAGCTGCACCAGCTGCATCAGCACCTGCTGGGTTTCCGCCGCCAGATCGACCGAGCCGCTTTGCAGGCGGAAGTCGTTCAGGCGTTGTTCTGCCTGCTCCAGCGTGGCGCGGATTTCCGGCAACTGCCGCTCCAGAAATTCAAGGCTTTTTTCCGCCTCGGCCGACATGCGCTTGATGTTCTGCATCAAGTAGGCATCGGCAATGGCGTTAAGAATGGCGCGATTGCCACGCGCCGAAGGGCCGGTGTAGGTAATGCTGAGAATGCCACTGTTGCGGCCCTGTTCGGACACCGACAGGTTGCCGCGCAGCGCACCGATCCGGCTAAGACGCGATTGCTTGACCAGCATGATGCTGTCGTCCGCGTTCATCATAAAGCTGCTCAGCGTCAGCATTACGCGGCCGTCTGCGGAGCTGGCCGGCTGGCCCACAATGCCGCCGAGTACCAGCTCGTCATCCAGCAGCAGCCGGTACCCGTTTTCATGCGGCTGCAGCAGGAACTGCCTGCCTTCCAGTGACGGCGGCACGACAAATTCACTGACCCGAATATCGGTTTGCTCGTCAACCAGCGCGGCAAAAATCGGGCCGGGTTCGGCGGCGGGGGCGGGTTGGGTAAAACGGCCGATCAGCGGCAGGCTGTCACGGTAAAGCTGCACTGTCATGCCCAGTGCGTCCACCGCTTCGCCCAGCACCATGCGCGAGCGCAGAATTTCAATTTCGCCCACGGCGGAGCTTTCCTGTTCGAGCATTTCCGACAGCTCGCTGAAACCGGGCACCCCGCCCTGCTTTTTCTCTACCTGCAACATGGCATCGGCACGGTAGATGGGCGTGGCGGTGACGGCGTAGCACACCCCCAGAAACAGCGCCGCCGCCGTGACCGCGATAATAAACAGCTTGTTATCCAGCAGCAGGCCCCACAGTTTCTGCAGGTCAATTTCGTCATCCTGATACTGCATGTTTCCGGTTTCCGGTCCGGGTACGGACATCTTGCTATCCTTTTGTCAAAGACGGGCCAGCCAGGCATTGCCGGCTTGTTCCATCAGCTTGTACACGTGCTCAAAGGTTTCCCGGTCGCGCTGGTAGGGGTCGGGAATATCGTGACCACCATTCCAGTGGCTGAGCAAAAAAGTTTTTCCGCTGGCCATGGGAAAGCGTTGCATCAATTCATTGCGCTGCCGTTTGTTCATCACCAGCAGCAGGTCGGCCCCGCTGCTGATGGCATTATCCAGTTGCCGGGCCTGATGCGGCGGGCAGTGCAGGCCATGAGCCTGCGCCACTTCGCGGGCGACATCGTTCATCTCCTGGCCGACCATGGCAGCCAGGCCGGCGGAGGTAACCTGTTTGTCCGGGGCCGCCGCCATCAACATGGCCGCCGCCGTCGGGCTGCGGCAGATGTTGCCGGTACATACCACCACTATTTTCTCAAACATGTTGGCCAACCATGGCTCTCAAGCATGGGCACCTGCCGTTTACATATCGCGAATTTCTGCATCGGTGCGGGCACCGAGGTACAGCGCGTTTATGGTCGGTAACAGATTGCTGATAATGCGATTCCAGCGGGCAATCGGCGCGGCTGTGACGTAAACGATATCGCGCGGCTGCATGACGAAGTGATCCGCCAGCACCAGCGCCGTGGCACTGCGCGCATTGAGCTGGTACACATCAATGCGCGGCTCGCCGTTTTCCGCACCGGCACGCATCACAAAAATACCGCGCGCGTTGGCGGACAGCTCGCGAATGCTGCCGGCTTCGGCCAGCGCGCCGGCCAGGGTCAGGCCATTGCGGTCCATCATTACCTTGCTGGGCCTGTTGACCTCGCCGAGGACAAACACCTTGCCATCATTGTTGTTGGGCACATGGAGTACGTCGCCGTGTTGCAGCAGAATGTTCTGGCGGGTGTCGCCATCGACATACAACGCCGCCAGCGACAGTGCATATTCCTGGCCGTTGCGGGTCAGCGTGGCCCGTTGCCAGTCCGCTTCCGGGGACACATCGCCGGCGGCACTGATCGCATCAATCAGATGCAGCGGCACGTTGCTGACCGGCAACGGGCCGGGCTTGTTGACCGCACCGGTAACGTAGACGCGCTGGGAACGGAACGCCGCCACGGTGACATCCACTTGCGGGTCTTCAATATAACGGCGCAGCTTTCTGGTGATTTCTTCACGAATGCTGGCCACGTTCATGCCAACCACTTCGATTCTGCCGACATAGGGATAGAAAATGGTGCCGTCCGCATGCACCCAGTTACCCGCTTCCGCCGCGCTGCGCATGGAGCCGGCTGGAATGGTCAGCTCCGGGTGACCCCAGACGGTGATATTGAGCACATCACCGGGACCGACCAGATAGTCGTAGTTTGCTGCGGACGGCTGCACCAGTGCTTCGGGCAACGGCACCCGGGCAGCGGGCACGGCGCTGAGCAGGCCGGTATCAATGGCATGGACACGGACAATATCGGACAGCGCGGCGGCGTCAGAGCGATCAGGCTGGTCGACTTTCAGATGGGAGCCGGGGAATACGGTGCAACCCGTGACCAGAACCAGCAGGCACCCTGCCAGCGTGGTGCGATAAAACCGGGAAATCGGTGTCGTCATCAGTCAATCACTATCCATAGTCGGTCAGCCGGGCCATGGTCGGTCGGCCGGGCGATAAGCGCGGATAATACCTTGAATTGATGATGGATTGTAGGAGCGGCTGGGGGCTGGAGCGGTTTCAGCCGCGATTGGTTGCAAGACCGATCCCGGCTGAAGCCGCTCCTTCGCTTCAGAGTTTGATGCGGGGGCGGTTTTTCTCGATGGTGCTGGTGCCGATGCCCTTGACCTGGACCAGCTCGTCGATTGACTTGAACGGGCCGTTCTTTTCCCGCCAGGCGATGATTGCCTCGGCTTTTTTCAGGCCGACGCCCTGCAGGGATTCGGACAGCTCGGCGGCACTGGCGGTGTTGATATTGACCACCGGCTGGGCCTGAATGGCGGGTTCCTTGCCTGCGGCATACGCCTGCGGCGCGACGACGCCGAGTATCAGGCTGAACACCAGCAATGCCGTGCGCAGAAAAAATGACGTTTTCATGGGCAAACCTCTATGCAGTTAAGGGGTGCCCAGTGTTGTCCTGCGGCGGCCGGCAAACAGTACGCTGGCGCCGCCTGTTGCCGTGCTACCGTAATTGCAGGCTGTGTATGATTTCGGCCACGGCCTGCGTCGGAGAAACAGCACGGGTAATCGGCCGGCCAATGACCATATGGCTGACCCCCATGGCCAGCGCCTCCGCCGGTGTCACCACCCGGCTCTGGTCGCCGGCATCGGTACCGGCCGGACGAATTCCCGGGGTGACTTTGAGAAAGCTGTCGCCACAGGCATCGCGCAGCATCGGCACTTCCTGCGCGGAACAGACCACGCCATCGACGCCACAATCCCTGGCCAGCAGGGCCAGCCGACGCACTTGCTCCGCCGCCGGCACACTGATGCCGATTTCGGCGAGATCCTGATCGTTCATGCTGGTCAGCACAGTTACTGCGGTGAGCAAGGGTCGCGCGGCAACGCCGGCCATGGCGTCGCTGGCCGCTTCCATCATTCGTCGGCCACCGCTGGCATGCACGTTCACCATCCAGACACCGAGCGCTGCGGCACTTTTCAATGCAGCGGCAACGGTGTTGGGAATGTCATGGAATTTCAGATCAAGAAATAATTCGAAGCCGAGATTCTGCAGGGCCTCTACCACCGCCGGCCCTTCCCGGGTGAACAGCTCCTTGCCAACCTTGACCCGCACCAGCGCCGGATCCAGTTGTCGTGCCAGCGCCACGGCATCGGCCAGGCACGGATAATCCAGTGCCACAATAACGGGCGAACGGTTCATTCAGATTTCCCGATCAGGATGGGGCTTGAGCGTGCCCCAGTGTTTGCAGGAAGGACATTGCCAGTGACGGCGCAGCGCTTCAAAGCCGCAATCACGACACTGGTAAGAGGTGGTCTGTTGCAGCAACTGGTCGGCCAGCTGTTTCAGCACACCCAAAAGGTCATCGGCGCCGCTATGGGCGGCACGGGCCTGCATGTCAATTATCTGCTTCAGGCCACGCACGCTGGGGTGCGCCTTGACGTGATCGGAAATAAACAAGGATGCGGCCTGATCACCAAACTGGGTGCGCAGCCGCTCGGCCAGTTTGATGACAATGGCGGTAGAGGGCATTTCCACGCAAAGCCGGCCGAGATACTGGGTAAACTGCTCGACCCGCCCAAGTTCCTTGTAGCAGCGTTCCAGATCATCCAGCACTTCATCAAAAAAAGCCGGATCCTGACGGCGAATGCGGCGCAATGCCCGCACGGCGCTTTCCCACTGTTCTTCGGCCATTTCCAGCTTGCCTTGTAACAGGCTGGCACGCACGCACGCGCTATCGAGTTGCAATGCACGGCGCAGGGCCCGCCGGGCCGCATTGGTTTCTTGCTGGCCCAGCAGCCGCTCGGCCAGCTCGCAATGGTACTGCGCCAGCACCGGGGCAATGCTCTGGTCCCTCGGCAGTAGCCGTTCGGCCACGCTGATTGCGCTGTGCCAGTCGTGCTCCTGTTCAAACACACTGAGCAACAACCGCATCACGGCAAGGTCATGACGACTGCCACGATCGAGCAGTTTGTGCAGAATTTCTTCAGCGCGATCAAGCATGCCGGCGGCCAGAAAATCCTGGGCCAGCTCCAGATGGACATCATCACGCGCTGCGGCGGGCAACTGCGGATGTTCCAGCAGGTTGCTGTGAATCAGGGTGGCGCGATCAAGTTCGCCCCGACGGCGGAATACCCGCGCCAGCGCCAGATGAGTTTCAAGGGTGTGTTCGCTGACCGCCAGGCTCTTGACGAAAATCTCGATGGCCTTGTCCGGCTGCTCGTTGAGAAAGTAGTTCAGACCGCGAATGTAATCGCGTGACAGGTTTTCTTCACTACGCACGCGGCGGCGGCGGCCGTCGCGGCGCCCCATGATGTAACCGATGACAATGGCAACAAAGAACAGCAGCCACCACTCCGGCTGATTCAAGGGAGACCTCCGTCAGGCGGCAGCGCCGTCTGCCTGCTCATCATCCATGGCCTGATTGACCCGCTCGCGCAGTTCCTTGCCGGGCTTGAAGTGCGGAACATACTTGCCCTGCAGTTCGACCGATTCCCCGGTTTTCGGGTTACGGCCAACACGGGGGGCGCGAAAATGCAGTGAGAAACTGCCGAAGCCGCGAATCTCGATGCGGCCACCCTCTGCCAGGGCGTTGGCCATTGCTTCAATCACGGTTTTGACAGCGAGTTCAACGTCGCGGGGCGACAGTTGCATCTGACGGGCGGAAATGCGTTCGATCAGTTCCGACTTGGTAAGCGCCATGCCCTGCTCCCTCACTGCCACACCCATCGAATGTCCTCACGGGAAGACTGCTGCAAACCAGCCTCGACTGGCTTGCAGCAGTCTTCGGGGCGTTCCCGCCCCGAAGACTGCCTGTTGCGGTATTACTCGTTGCCGCCCATCTGCGCCTTGATCAGATCACCGATGGTCTTCGGTGCCTGAGCGTCCTGACGCAGGGTTTCGACAGCTTCCTGCTCATCTTTCATGTCCTTCGCCTTGATGGACAGGTTGATGGCGCGGTTCTTGCGATCCACCGAGGTGATCTTCGCTTCAACCTCGTCACCCACCTTCAACACGGCGGAGACATCTTCAACGCGGTCGCGGGACACTTCGGAGGCCTTCAGGGTGCCTTCGATGCCGTCAGCCAGCTCAATGGTTGCCGATTTCTGGTCAACCGCAGTGACCTTGCCCTTGACGATCGCGCCACGGTCGTTCTCGGAAACATACTGACCGAACGGATCACCTGTCAACTGCTTGATTCCAAGGGAAATTCGCTCGCGCTCCGGATCGATGGACAGGATCACGGTTTCCAGCTCGTCGCCTTTGGCGAACTTGCGCACGGCGTCTTCGCCGGTATCTTCCCAGGAGATGTCAGACAGGTGCACCAGACCATCGATGCCGCCTTCCAGACCGATGAAGATACCGAAGTCGGTGATCGACTTGATCTTGCCGGATACCTTGTCGTCTTTCTGGTAGCGGGTGCCGAACGATTCCCACGGATTCGCCTGGCACTGCTTGATGCCCAGCGAAATGCGGCGACGGTCCTGCTCGATGTCGAGGATCATCACTTCCACTTCGTCGCCGATGGAAACGACTTTGGACGGATGAATGTTCTTGTTGGTCCAATCCATTTCGGATACGTGCACCAGACCTTCCACGCCTTCTTCGATTTCGGCAAAGCAGCCGTAGTCGGTAAGGTTGGTGATCTTGGCCTTGACCTTGGCACCCTGCGGGTAGCGCTTGACGATGTCGTGCCACGGATCTTCGCCGAGCTGCTTGAGGCCGAGGGAGACGCGCATTTTCTCGCGGTCAAACTTGAGTACCTTGACTTCGATTTCCTGACCGACTTCAACGATTTCGGACGGATGCTTGATCCGCTTCCAGGCCATGTCGGTGATGTGCAGCAGGCCATCGATACCGCCCAGATCAACGAACGCACCGTAGTCGGTGAGGTTCTTGACGATACCTTTGACAACCATGCCTTCCTGCAGCGACTCGAGCAGCTGGTCGCGCTCGGCACTGTGTTCGGCTTCCATCACTGCGCGGCGGGAAACAACCACGTTGTTACGCTTGGCGTCGAGCTTGATAACCTTGAAATCCAGCTCTTTGCCTTCCAGATGCGCAACGTCGCGCACCGGACGGATATCGACCAGCGAGCCCGGCAGGAACGCACGGATAAGGCCAACATCGACGGTGAAACCGCCCTTGACCTTGCCACTGATGATACCTTTGACGATGGCGGTCTTCTCGAAGGCTTCTTCGAGTTCGCCCCAGATTTCAGCGCGCTTGGCTTTTTCGCGCGACAGGCGGGTGAAGCCCATGCCATCGTCGATGGCATCAACGGCAACTTCTACTTCGTCGCCTACGTTGATTTCCAGCTCACCACGCTCGGTAAGAAATTCTTCGCGTGCGATCACACCTTCGGACTTCAGTCCGGCATTGACGGTGATCCAGTCGCTGTCGATGGCTACCACGGTGCCGCGAATAATCGCACCACGGGCAACGTCGAGATATTTCAAACTTTCTTCAAACAGTTCGGCGAAAGATTCGCTCATCGGGTTGTACTCACAGGTTAACCATATCAGCCAGCAGATACGGGCAGCTTTACGTTAAGTTGAGCGACGGCCTTGCTGGTTTACTTTGGCGACCGCACGTCAACCGGTCCGCGGGCATTCAGACGAGGGTTCGTCTGCGTGCTTCGTCGAGTATCCGGTTTTGCACGGCATCAATCGTCATGTCGGTGCTGTCGATCACCAGCGCATCATCAGCTGGCTTCAACGGCGCCACAGCACGGTTCATATCGCGCGCATCCCGGTTGCGGATGTCCTCGACAAGGGCGGCGAGATTAGCACCAAACCCCTTTCCCTTCAACTGGTTATAGCGTCTGCGGGCACGCTCCTCGGCGCTCGCGGTGAGGTAGATCTTGAGCGGGGCGGCGGCAAACACCACGGTGCCCATATCGCGGCCGTCGGCGACCAGGCCCGGGGCCACGGCAAACGCCTGTTGCCGGCGCAGCAGGGCATCGCGGACCGACTGGTGCACCGCCACCCGGCTGGCCAGCTCGCCCACCTCCTCGGTACGCAAAAAGTCGGTAACGTCCTTGCCGGCCAGTTCGATCAGCAGGTCGCCGTCCTGCTCGATAAAGCGGCAGGGCAGCTCACGGGCCAGCGGCACCAGCGCCCCGGCATCTTCCAGCGCCACGCCCAGGCCCCGGGCGTGCAGGCCCAGAAGACGATAAAGTGCCCCGGAATCAAGCAGATGCCAGCCCAGCGCCAGCGCCACCCGGCGCGCAATGGTGCCCTTGCCGGAGGACACCGGGCCATCAATGGTGATGACTTTTGCCATTTGCGCGGCCGCCATCAGGCCTGCTCCACGGTCAGGTTCAGGCCGGCATTGCTGGCCAGTTCGGCAAAGCCGGGGAACGAGGTGGCAACGTTGGCGCAGTCGTGGATCAGGATCGGCGCCGTGGACCGGAGCGCGGCCATGGCAAAGCTCATGGCAATGCGATGGTCACCGTGGGCCTGCACCACGCCGCCGCCGTACTGGCCACCGCGGATGCGGATCCCGTCGGCGTAGACCTCGTTTTCGACGCCGAGCGTGGTCAGGCCATCGGCCATTACCTGGATGCGGTCGGATTCCTTGACGCGCAGCTCTTCGGCGCCGTGCAGGATGGTGTCACCTTCGGCGTTGGCGGCGGCGATAAACAGCACCGGGAATTCGTCGATGGCCAGCGGTACCAGCGCTTCGGGGATGCTGATGCCGTTCAGTTTGGCGCTTCTGACGCGGATGTCGGCCACCGGCTCACCGCCGGCATCCCGTTGATTTTCCAGGGTGATGTCGGCCCCCATGAGCTTGAGAATGTCGATAATGCCGGTCCGGGTCGGGTTGATGCCGACGTGCCGCAGCAGCAGCTCGGAGCCCGGCGCGATCGAGGCGCCGACGAGGAAGAAGGCTGCCGAGGAGATATCCGCCGGCACTTCCAGATTGCAGGCCGACAGCTTGCCGCCACCGATGACCTTGCTGGTGGCGCCAGCGCGGCTGACCGGGTAACCGAAACCGGTCAGCATGCGTTCGGTATGGTCGCGGGTCGGGGCCGGCTCGGTCACCGAGGTTTCGCCGTCGGCATACAGGCCGGCCAGTAGAATCGCCGATTTAACCTGGGCGGAGGCCACCGGGAGGTCGTAATGGATGCCTTTGAGGGCGGTGCTGCCTTTAATATGTACCGGCGGCGTGCCTTTTTTCTCAGGGCCGTCGCTGGTGGCGATGTCCGCGCCCATGGCGCGCAGCGGCTTGGCGACTCGCTCCATGGGACGCTTGCTCAGCGAGGCGTCGCCGGTCAGCTCGGTATCGAACGGCTGGCCGCTGAGCAGGCCCATCAGCAATCGCATGGAGGTGCCGGAGTTGCCCATATACAGGGTGCCGTGCGGCGCTTTCAGGCCATGCAGGCCAACCCCATGGACCCGCACCCGACCGGCGCTGGGGCCTTCGATCACCACGCCCATGTCGCGGAACGCCTGCAGGGTGGCCAGCGCATCCTCGCCTTCGAGAAAACCTTCGATTTCGGTGATGCCGTCCGCCAGCGCGCCGAGCATGATCGAGCGATGGGAAATGGATTTGTCGCCCGGCACCCGCAGCGCACCGTTCAGGGCACCGCCCGGCTGCAGATGGAACTCGACCCGGCGACCATGGCCGGCGGAAGCACTGTTACTCATGGCTGTCTTGTCACTCACTTTGTCGTCATTGAGGCTGAGGGCACGGGTGTAGGAGGTGCGCGCCGACAACGCCAGAAAATGGGCCCGGGCGCTGTTGGCGCGGGTCATGATGGCGAGCAGGGAGTCGCTGTCGCCCTGCTCCACCGCTGCACGAAACCGGGCCAGGCCGGCCTGGAACAGATCCAGCGCCTGTAATACCGAGTCACGATTTTCGCGGAAAATGTCGTGCCACATCAGCGGATCGCTGGAGGCAATCCGGGTGAAGTCGCGAAAACCGCCGGCAGCATAGCGGAAGATGTCGAGGGAATCGCCCTGTCTGGCCAGCGTGTCCACCAGTGAGAACGCCAGCAGATGCGGCAGGTGGCTGGTTTCCGCCAGCACCCGGTCGTGCTCGTCCGGATCCATTGACAGCACTTCGGCGCCGACTGCGGTCCACAGCGCGCGAATTTTCGCACTGGCCGCCGGGTCGGTGGCCGGGGTCGGGGTCAGGATTACCCGGTGCTGTTCATACAGGCTGGCATCGGCGGCGTCGACGCCGCTTTTTTCCTTGCCGGCAATCGGATGGCCGGGAACAAAGCGACTGATGTGCTGCGGGATCGACTGCCTGGCCGCCGCGATCACCTTGCCCTTGACGCTACCGCCGTCGGTGATGATCACGTTGCTGCCCAGGCCCGGTGCCATGCGCGCCATGGTGTCGGCCATGCTGGATACCGGCACCGCCAGAAATACCAGATCGGCGCCCTTTACGGCTTCGGCCAGATCGGTACTGCCATCATCAATCAGACCAAGCAGTTTGCCGCGCTCCAGCGTACGCTCGGAGCGCGACCCGGCCACCACTGTTGCGGCCAGACCGCGCGCACGCATCGCCGCCGCCAGCGAACCACCAATCAGGCCCAGACCGATAATGGCAACCCGGTCAAACATGCCCACCACCATGTAGGAGCGGTCGACCGACCGCGCGTTGTAATCGACCGACCGCGCGTTGTAGGAGCGGTCGATCGACCGCGAAGCAGCCCGCACGGGCTGCCTGTTTCTCTTGCCCTGCCTGAACGGGCGTTATCGCGGTCGGTCGACCGCTCCTGCGGATCATGGGTGGAGCACCTTTTGCAGTGCTTGCAGGAAGCGTTCGTTTTCTTCGGCCAGACCGATCGATACGCGCAGGTGATCGGGCATGCCATAGCCGCCAATCGGCCGGACGATGACACCTTCGTGCAGCAGCGCTTCGTAAAGCGGTTGCGCCGGCCGGCCGCAATCAAACGCGATGAAGTTGGCCACCGAGGGAATGGCATGCAGATTCAGTTTGTTCAGCCCTTCGGTAATCTGCACCAGCCCGGCGGTGTTTTCACTTTTGCTGTCTTCAATGTAATTGACGTCGTTCAGCGCCGCCTGGGCTGCGGCCAGCGCCGGTGCGTTGACGTTGAACGGCTGGCGCACCCGGTTCAGCACGTTGGTGATCTGCGGATTGGCCACGGCATAACCGACGCGTAAACCGGCCAGCCCGTAAATCTTGGAAAAGGTGCGGGTGACAATCAGGTTGGAATAACGGCCGAGATAATCAAACCCGTTCGGGTAGCCATCTTCCTCGACATACTCGACGTAGGCTTCATCCAGCACCACCAGCACATGCTCCGGCACCCGCGCCAGAAACGCTTCGAATGCATGCTTGTGAAACCAGGTGCCGGTCGGGTTGTTCGGGTTGGCAATAAAAATTACCCGGGTACGTTCGGTAATGGCATCGGCCATGGCGGCGAGATCGTGGCCGAACAGTTGCGCCGGCACTTCCACCGCTTTGGCCGAACACCCCAGCGTTACCAGCATGTACACGGCAAAGGCGTGTTGGGAGAAAATCACTTCGTCGCCACGATTGAGAAAGCCACGGCCGATCAGTTCGAGCAGATCATTCGAGCCGTTGCCGAGGGTGATCTGTTCCGGACGCAGGTTGAATTTTTCCGACAGCGCCGCCTTCAGATGAAAGCCGGCGCCGTCCGGATAACGGTGCAACTGCTCCAGCGCCTGGCGCGCCGCATGCAGGGCAAGCTTGCCCGGGCCGAGCGGATTCTCGTTGCTGGCCAGCTTGATAATGTTGCGGATGCCGAGCTCGCGCTCCAGCTCCTCGATCGGTTTGCCGGTCAGGTAGGGCTTCAGGGTCTGAACACCCGGTGTCGCCAAAGCGATGTAGTCACAGCTCATCATGTTCTCCTGATGCAGGTTACAGCACGGCTTTCGGGTAGGAACCGAGGAAGCGGATATTCAGTGAATCCGCTTCCAGGTCGCGCAGTACCTTTTGCACCTCGGCCTGATCCCGATGGCCTTCGAAGTCGATAAAGAACACATAGTTCCACTTCTCGGTGCGCGATGGCCGTGACTCCAGCCGGGTCAGATTGATGTCATGGCGCCGGAACGGCTCCAGCACACTGTAAAGCAGGCCGGGGCGGTTCTTGCCGGCGGCCATGATGCTGGTTTTGTCGTTACCGGACGGCGGCGTGTCCTGCTTGCCGATAATAATAAAGCGGGTGGTGTTGTCCGGACGATCCTCGACATTGCGCTGGATGATTTCCATGCCGTACAGCTCGGCGGCCATTTCACCGGCGATGGCGGCGGCGTTCCATTCATCCTTGAGACGTTTGGCAGCCTGGGCGTTGGAGGATACGGCAACGCGCTCCACGCCGGGCATATGGCTGTCGAGCCACTTGCGGCACTGGGCCAGGGTCTGCTGATGCGAATAAATCCGGCTGATGCTGTCGCGCCGAGTGGCCGGGCCGATCATCAGGTGATGATGGATACGCAGTTCAACTTCGCCACAGATTTTCAGGCCGGATTCCATAAAGGTATCCAGCGTGTGGGTGACCACGCCTTCGGTGGAGTTTTCCACCGGGACAATGCCGTAATGGGCCGCGCCGGCGTCGACTTCGCGGAACACTTCATCAATGGCGCCCATCGGCACACTGGTGACACCGTGGCCGAAATGCTTGAGCACGGCCTGATGGGTGAAGGTGCCTTCCGGGCCGAGGAAGGCAATTTTCATCGGCTGTTCCAGCGCCAGACAGGCACTCATCACTTCCCGGAACAGGCGGGCAACGGTTTCCGCATCCAGCGGGCCCTGATTGCGTTCCTTGACCATGCGCAACACCTGCGCTTCACGCTCCGGCCGATAGAACACCGGCTCGCCGCCCTCTTCCGTCCGCTTGATATGGGCAACGGATTGCGCCAGCGCCGCGCGCTCGTTGAGCAGCAGCTGCAGCCTGGCATCCAGCGCATCAATCTGCGCCCGCAGTTGTTCCAGTGTCGGTTGGTTGCTCATCAGCCGTTCCGTTTTGCAAAGTCCTTCATGAATTCAATCAGTGCATCGACTGCTGCTTCCGGCACTGCGTTATACAGACTGGCGCGCATGCCACCGACCGAACGATGCCCGGCCAGATTCAGCAGCCGCGCTTCATCGGCTTGCTTGAGAAACGGCTTGTCCAGCGCCGCATCGGCCAGCACGAACGGCACGTTCATCCAGCTGCGATCCGGTTTTGCCACCGGGTTACTATAGAAGCCGCTGTTGTCGATGTAATCGTACAGTTTTCCGGCCTTGCGCTGGTTCTGTTTTTCCATCGCTGCCAGACCACCCTGACGTTTCAGCCACTGGAATACCAGACCGGCCAGATACCAGGAATAGGTTGGCGGGGTGTTGTACATGGAGCCGTTGTCGGCATGGACCTTGTAGTCGAGCATTGGCGCCAGGCCACCGACACGACCAATCAGATCACGACGGATAATGACCACAACAATCCCGGCCGGGCCGATATTTTTCTGCGCGCCGGCATAGATCAGGCCGAATTTCGATACGTCCAGCGGCCGCGACAGGATGGTGGACGAGTAGTCCGCCACCAGCGGCACATCAGAGCGCGGAATAAACGGGAACTCGACACCGCCGATGGTTTCGTTCGGGGTGTAGTGCAGGTAGACCGCATCTTTTGAGGTATTCCAGCTGTCCTGCGCCGGCACGTAGCTGAAGTTGCGATCTTCCGAGCTGGCCACCACGTTGGCGTTGCCATAGCGCTTTGCTTCGGCAATCGCCTTGATCGACCACTGTCCGGTGTTGACGTAGTCGGCGGTTTCGCCTTTGTTCAGCAGGTTCATCGGAATCATGGTGAACTGCTGGCTGGCGCCGCCCTGCAAAAAAAGCACCGCATAGTCGTCGGAAATACCGAGCAGGTCGCGCAGGTCCTGTTCGGCGGTTTCGGCGATCGAGACATAGTCTTTCGAGCGATGGCTCATCTCCATGACGGACATGCCGTGGCCGTGCCAGTCGAGCAGTTCGTCGCGGGCCTGTCTGAGAACTTCTTCCGGCAGCGCGGCCGGTCCTGCACAAAAGTTGTAGGCGCGGGTCATGGAGTGGATTGTCTCCGGGGTTGGAGTTGGTCGTGCTCCCCGTAGGAGCGGTCGACCGACCGCGATATATCGGGAAAATCGCGGCCGGTTGACCGCGATATTCTCAGGCCAATCGCGGTCGGTCGACCGCTCCTACAGGTCCTTGCCGTTTTCGGCGCTGGTGCCTGGGTCATTTTCGCCGACGCCCTCAGCGTCAACTTCTTCACCCTCTTCGTCTTCGACGCCTTCCAGTTCCGGAATACGCTCGACGCCGACCAGATGTTCGTCGCTGGCCAGTTTGATCAGGGTGACGCCCTGGGTGTTACGGCTGAGCAAGCTGACTTCGTCGACGCGGGTACGCACCAGCGTGCCCTGATCGGAGATCAGCATGATGTCTTCGCCGCCGAATACCTGGGTGGCGCCAATCAACAGACCGTTACGTTCGTTGACGACCATGCCGATGACACCCTGGGTGCCACGGCCCTTGGTCGGGAACTCGTCAACGCCGGTACGCTTGCCATAACCGTTCAGCGATGCGGTGAGCAGCTGGCCGCCCTGCTCCGGTACGATCAGGGCAATGATTTCTTCGCCTTTGGCGACTTTCATGCCACGCACACCACGGGCGGTGCGGCCCATAACGCGCACGGCGGCCTGACGGAAACGCACTACCTTGCCGTTGCTGGCCACCAGCATCACGTCTTCGTCGCCTTGAGTAACAGCAACGTTAACCAGGCTCTGACCTTCCTGCAGTTTCACCGCAATCAGGCCGTTGCTGCGCGGCCGGGCGAACTTGGTCATCTGGGTGCGCTTGACGATACCGTTCGAGGTGGCCATGAAAATAAATGGCCCCGGCACGGTGTCGACGACATTTTCTTCATCATCCACGTCTTCAACCGGATCCACCACTTCGGTTTCGGCCTCGTCCGCATCGACATCCTCTTCGGAGGCCTGCCGCATGACATCACGGTCAAGGCGCAGGATCGCAGTAATGCGCTCGTCGGCCTGCAGTGCCGGAATCAGGTTGATGATCGGTTTGCCGCGGGAATTGCGGCCGCCTTGCGGCAGCTCATAGACGCGCAGCCAGTACACCTTGCCGGCATTGGTAAAGCACAGCAGGGTGTCGTGGGTGCCGGCCACCAGAAGGTGTTCGACGTAATCTTCGTCTTTCACGGCGGTGGCCGCTTTACCACGGCCGCCACGCTTTTGCGCACGGTAAGTGTCGATCGGCTGCATCTTGGCGTAGCCGCCGTGGGAGAAGGTTACTACCACGGTTTCTTCGGCAATCAGATCTTCCATGCTGAAGTCGGCGCGCGAGGTCTGGATTTCGGTGCGACGATCGTTGGCATATTCGGTACGCACTGCGCCGAGTTCGTCGCGAATCACCTGCATCAGCCGTTGCGGGTCGGCCAGAATCAGGCCCAGCTCGATAATCTTGTCGAGCAGATCCTGATAATCGAGGACCAGTTTTTCCTGCTCCATGCCAGTCAGTTTCTGCAGGCGCAGATCGAGAATGGCCTGGGCCTGTTCCGGGGAAAGATAGTATTTGCCGTTGCGCAGGCCGAAGGCCTCGTCGAGACCATCCGGGCGGCAGGCATCTTCGCCACCGGCGCGCTCAAGCATTTCGATCACGTTGCCCGGTTCCCAGGCGGAGGCGATCAGGCGCTCTTTTGCTTCGGCACCGCTGGGCGATTGCTTGATCAGTTCGATCACCGGATCAATATTGGCCAGCGCCACGGCGAGGCCTTCGAGCACATGGCCTTTTTCACGCGCCTTGCGCAGCTCGAACACGGTGCGCCGGGTTACCACTTCGCGGCGGTGACGGACGAACGCTTCGAGCATGTCTTTCAGGTTCAGGGTGCGCGGCTGGCCATCGACCAGGGCCACCATGTTGATGCCGAACACGTTTTCCATCTGGGTTTGCGCGTACAGGTTGTTCAGCACTACATCGGTATTTTCGCCACGGCGCAGTTCGATGACGATGCGCATGCCGTCCTTGTCGGACTCGTCACGCAGCTCGGTGATGCCGTCGATTTTTTTCTCTTTGACCAGCTCGGCAATTTTCTCGATCAGCCGGGCCTTGTTCACCTGATAGGGAATCTCGGTGACGATAATGGCCTGCTTGCCGGATTTGTCGGTGTCTTCGATATGGGCGCGGGCGCGCATGTAAATGCGGCCACGACCGGTGCGGTAGGCCTGCACAATGCCGGCGCGGCCGTTGATGATGCCCCAGGTGGGGAAATCCGGGCCTTTGATGTATTCCATCAGATCGTCAACCGACAGTTCGCTGTCGTTGATCAGGGCCAGACAGGCGTCGATCACTTCGGCCAGGTTGTGCGGCGGAATGTTGGTGGCCATACCTACGGCAATACCGGAGGAGCCATTCACCAGCAGGTTCGGCACCCGGGTCGGCATGACTGCCGGAATCATTTCGGTGCCGTCGTAGTTCGGGACGTAGTCGACGGTTTCCTTGTCGAGGTCGGCCAGCAGCTCGTGGGCGATCTTCGACATCCGCACTTCGGTGTATCGCATGGCGGCGGCGTTGTCGCCGTCGATGGAACCGAAGTTACCCTGACCGTCGACCAGCATGTGGCGCAGCGAGAACGGCTGGGCCATGCGGACGATGGTGTCATAGACGGCGGAATCACCGTGCGGGTGGTACTTACCGATGACGTCACCGACGACGCGGGCGGACTTCTTGTAGGGCTTGTTCCAGTCGTTGCTGAGCTCGTGCATGGCGAACAGCACGCGGCGGTGCACCGGCTTGAGGCCATCGCGCACGTCCGGCAGGGCCCGGCCGACAATTACGCTCATGGCGTAGTCGAGGTAGGACTGCTTCAGCTCGTCTTCAATGTTGACCGGGGTGACTTCTTTGGCGAGATCCGTCATTGCTCTTTTATATCCCCTGAACAGCGTCGGCCAGGCCGGCCGGAAAGCGCAGAATCATACCATATAGCGCCGCCCGTAGGAGCGGCTTCAGCCGCGAAATGCTCCGGTCAGGCAGTGAACTCCCGCCCCTTCCCTCTGTGGCGCTCTGCCGGGACACGCACGAGTACGTCCATGTAGCTCATCTCGGCCATCCCTGGCCTCGATGGTCCCGGCAGAGCGCCACAGAGGGAAGGGGCTGGCATCCTGCTTCTATCGAGCATTTTTTCGCGACTGAAGTCGCTCCTGCGGCCGCTCCTACATATACTGCGCCCTCGTCTGCCCGTATCGGAGCCTCCATGACCACTGCTGACCTGATTATTCATGCTCGCTGGATCATCCCGGTAGAAGGCTCCGCCACCCTTGAGCAGCATGCTTTGGTGGTCCGCGATGGCCTGATCGCCGATATTCTGCCGTCTGACCGGGTCGAAGGCCGCTGGCAGGCGCCGAAGGTACTGCAGCTGGATCAGCATGCCCTGACCCCCGGCTTTATTAATGCCCACACCCACGCCGCCATGAACCTGTTCCGCGGGCTGGCCGACGACCTGCCGCTGATGACCTGGCTGGAGCAGCATATCTGGCCGGCCGAGGGTAAATGGATCAGCGACGAGTTTGTTCACGATGGCACCCGTTTTGCCTGCGCCGAGATGATCCGCGGCGGTACCACCTGCTTTGCCGATATGTATTTCTTTCCCGAGGCCAGCGCCCGCGCTGCAAAAGAAGCCGGATTGCGCGCTGTGCTGTTCTCGCCGCTGCTGGATTTCCCGACGCCGATGGCGCAGGGGCCGGATGACTATCTTCGATTGGCGCTCGCGGCGCACGACAACTGGCGCCATGAACCGCTGATCCAGATCGGCTTTGGCCCGCATGCGCCCTATACCGTTTCGGATGCGCCGCTGGCGAAGCTGCTGACCTATGCCGAGGAACTGGATCTGCCGATCATGATGCATATCCACGAAACCGCTGGCGAAATCATGATGGCCACCGCCGATGGCGGGCCGCGGCCGCTGGAGCGATTGCACGGGCTGGGCCTGCTTGGCCCGCGCCTGCTGGCTGTGCATATGACCCAGCTGACTGATGATGAAATTGCCCTGCTGGCGCAGACCGGGACTTCGGTGGTGCATTGCCCGGAATCGAACCTGAAGCTGGCCAGCGGTTTCTGCCCGGTGGAAAAACTGCGCCGCGCCGGGGTCAATGTGGCGCTGGGCACCGACGGCGCCGCCAGCAACAACGATCTGGATATGCCGGGCGAAATGAAAACTGCGGCGCTGCTGGCCAAGGCCGTGGCCGGTGATGCCGCTGCCCTGCCCGCCGCTGCGGCGCTGGAAATGGCAACACTGGCCGGCGCCCGGGCGCTGGGCATCGACAGCCAGACCGGTTCACTGGTTATTGGCAAGCAGGCGGACATGATTGCCATTGATCTGGGCGCGCTGGAAACCCAGCCGCTGTTTGATCCGGTGGCGCAAATCGTCTATTCCGCCAGCCGGGCGCAGATCACCCATACCTTTGTTGCCGGCCGGGCACTGATGCAAGATCGCGCCCTGACCACCCTGAATGAAGCCCGCGTGCTGCGTGATGCACGCGCCTGGGGTGACCGTATCCGTGGAGAGACCGCATGAACCAGAGCGCCCGTAACGTCGACGCCGCCGAGATCGCCAAGTTTGAAGCACTGGCCGAACGCTGGTGGGATCCGAAATCGGAATTCCGCCCGCTGCATGACATCAACCCGCTGCGCCTGCACTACATCGACGAGCGCGTGGGCCTGAAAGGCAAAAAGGTGATTGATATCGGCTGCGGCGGCGGCCTGGTGTCGGAAGGGATGGCCCGCCTTGGTGCCACCGTTACCGGCATTGATCTGGGCGAAGCGCCGCTGGCGGTGGCGCGCCTGCATGCACAAAAAGACGGCATCGAAGTCGAATACCTGAACATCACCGCCGAAGAAATCGCGGCCGAGCGCGCCGGCCAGTACGACGCCGTGACTTGTCTGGAAATGCTGGAGCATGTGCCGGACCCGGGCGCAGTGATTGCGGCCTGCGCGAAACTGGTCAGGCCGGGCGGTCAGGTATTTTTCTCGACCATCAACCGCAACCCGAAAGCGTTTGCGCTGGCGATTGTCGGTGCGGAATATATCCTGCGCCTGCTGCCGCGCGGCACGCATGAATACGCCAAACTGATCAAGCCATCGGAACTGGCCGGCTGGGCCCGCGATGCCGGCCTGCAACTGAAAGACACCTGCGGCATGCAGTACAATCCGTTCACCGCCCACGCCAGCCTGAACCGCGATGTCTCGGTGAATTATCTGGTCCACTGCATCAAGGCAGAGGCGTAATGGCAGACGCAGTATTTTTTGATCTGGACGGCACGCTGGTGGACACCGCTCCGGATTTTCATACCGTGCTGAACGCCATGCTTGCGCAAGCCGGAAAGCCGGCGCTGGCCTATGAAAAGGTCCGCGCCCAGGTGTCCAACGGCGCCCGCGCTGTGGTGCAGGCCGGCTTTGGCGGCGCGCCGGGTGAAGAATATTTTGATGCCGTGCTGGCAGAGTTTCTGGATCGCTATGTTGGCCATCTGACCGTTGCCAGCCAACTGTTTGCCGGTATGGACGAGGTGCTGGACAAGCTCGATGCCCGGCGCATTCCGTGGGGCATCGTGACCAACAAACCGGCCCGCTTCACCACGCCTTTGCTGGCCGGCCTGAAATTGGCCGACCGGGTTGGCCCGGTGATCTGCCCGGACCATGTCGCCGCACGCAAACCGCACCCGGAGGGTTTGCTGAAAGCTGCCGCCATGGTCGGCGCTGACCCGGCGCGTTGCGTTTATGTCGGCGACCACGACCGCGACATCGCCGCTGGCCGTAATGCCGGCATGAAAACCATCGGCGTGCTGTTCGGTTATCTCGACGAAGGCGAAGACCCGAAGGACTGGCAAGCGGATATGTACGCGGAGGATGCCGCAGAGCTGATCCAACTACTGAACCTTTAGGGGAGACGGTATCTGCGAAAATCTATTGCTGTAGGAGCGGTCGATCGACCGCGATACGCTCGGAGAAATCGCGGCCGGGAAAATCGCGGCCGGTCGGCCGCTCCTACGAAAATCTTTAAACTGGAGCTCCTACGATAATCTATTGCTGTAGGAGCGGTCGATCGACCGCGATACGTTCGGAGAAATCGCGGCCGGGAAAATCGCGGCCGGTCGGCCGCTCCTACGAAAATCTATTGCTGTAGGAGCGGTCGATCGACCGCGATACGCTCGGAGAAATCGCGGCCGGAGAAATCGCGGCCGGTCGGCCGCTCCGAAAATCTTTAAACCGGAGCTCCTACGATAATCTATTGCTGTAGGAGCGGTCGATCGACCGCGATACGCTCGGAGAAATCGCGGCCGGAGAAATCGCGGCCGGTCGGCCGCTCCTACGAAAATCTTTAAACCGGAAAGAATCAGGAAACCCCATGACCGACATTCAGCAAGCGGCCCTCACCTACCAATGCCCGGACAACGCCTTCAAAGACCGCATCATTCTGGTCACCGGCGCCGGTGACGGCATCGGCCGCGCCGCCGCGCTGGCTCTGGCAAAACACGGTGCCACGGTAATCCTGCTTGGCCGCACCCAGGAAAAACTGGAAGCCGTCTACGACCAGATCAAGGCCATGGGCGCCCCGGAACCGGCCCTCGCCCCGGTCAATCTGGAAGTCGCCCGACCGGCCGACTACGAAGAACTGGCCGGCATGCTCAGCGACGCCTTCGGCCGCCTTGACGGCATTCTCCACAATGCCTCGATACTCGGTGACATCACCCCGCTCGACCAGTACGGCTACAGCACTTGGGAAGCGGTGATGCAAGTCAACGTCAACGCCGCCTTCTACCTGACCCGGGCCATGATGCCGCTGCTGAAAAACTCCGCCGACGCCTCAGTGCTGTTCACCAGCTCCGGTGTCGGCCGCAAGGGCCGGGCATTCTGGGGCGCCTATGCGGTCAGCAAATTCGCCACCGAAGGCATGATGCAGGTACTCGCCGACGAGCTGGAAAACGTTGCCCCGATCCGGGTCAACTGCATCAACCCCGGTGCCACGGCCACAAAAATGCGGGCACTGGCCTACCCGGCCGAAGATGCCAGCACCCTGAAGCGGCCGGAGCAGATTCTGCCGGCCTACCTGTACCTGCTTGGCCCGGCCGGACGCGGGATTAACGGCCAGTCGCTGGACGCCCAGCTGCGCTGAATCTCCGGCGGCTGACTGACCGAAACGCATTTGCATATGACTCATCGGTCAATCGGGTTTATGGTGCCTTCACCTAGTCTGTCTGGCATGTACGCCCCAACCGGAGATAACAATAATGAAACGCCTCCTGCCGCTTGCCCTGACTGGCCTGCTTTTCCTCGCCGGGCCGGTTTTCAGTAGCGAACCGAAAGTTACCCTTACCCCGGAACAGATCGCCGAATTCCAGCGCCTGCTGCCCGGCGTCGAGCTGACCCCGGAGGTGATCCGGATGATGACCGAGATCAGCCTGAACGCGGAGCTGCCGGTGAACGAGCGGATAAAGGCCATTGCCCGCCTGTCCGGCATCGACAAGCTGCCGGAGGATCAGCGCCTGCGCCGGGTAATCTGCATCTGGGATCTGGTCGGCCGGAACGGCCCGGTGTTCGGCGCCGCCATGGAAGCCCGCGCCCAGGCACTGGAATTCAATGTTGATCTGGAAATGGTGCCGTACACCAATGAAGGCGTAATGGTCGAGGAGTTCAAGGCCGGCCGCTGTGATGCCGCGCTGATGAGTGGCCTGCGTGCCCGCCAGTTCAACAAGTACACCGGCTCCATTGATGCCATTGGCGCGGTGCCGGACCGCGAACATCTTTACACCCTGTTCCAGGTTATCAACCATCCGCGTAGCGCCGGCCACATGGTCCGCGGTGAGTATGTCATTCTCGGCGTCTTTCCTGCCGGCGCGGCGTATGTGTTTGTCAATGATCGCAACATCAACACGCTTGCCAAGGCCGCCGGAAAAAAAGTCGCCGTGCTGGACTACGACCCGATACAGGCAAAAATGATCGCCGGCGTTGGCGCCACCCCGGTGGCCACAGATATTACCCGGGCGCCGGGCATGTTCAATAACGGCGTGGTCGATATTCTTGCCGCCCCGTTACTCGCCTATGAATTTCTTGAGCTTTACAAAGGCATGAGCCCGAACGGCGGCATTATCAATTACCCGCTGGCCCAGATCACCATGCAGCTGGTGGGCCGCACTGAAAAATTCCCCAACGAGATTGCGCAACTGGTTCGCGAATCCTCGTTTGAACAATATGACCGGATTATCGCCATGGTCTCGCAGGAGGAGGTCAAGGTGCCGGAGCGCTGGTGGATTCCGATTCCGGAAGCGGACATGAGGGAGTATGGCATCATGATGCAGCAGTCGCGTATTTCGCTGCGCGAAATGGACTACTACGACGCCGACATGTTGTCACTGCAACGCCGCATTCGATGCAAGTTCGCCCCGGAAAAAGGCGAGTGCGTCAACCCGGTTGAATAAACACTTTACAGCCTGCGCCCCGACACGGGGCGCATTCCCGGACAGAAGTCAGTGCAGCAAGCCCTTGGGAAGCTCCACTTCATCAAGCCCGCCCCAGATATCCACCCGCGCATCGGCGAACAGATCCAGCTCCGGCGCCAACGCCTGCACATAACGGTCAAAGTAGAGAAACTGTTTCAGCAGCAGGGCGAACTCGCGCGGGAAACGAATGCCGTGCTCCTCACCGATACGGATCAGATCGAGCAGCAGACGGTTCACTTCCCGATCATTACGATCGCCCTGTACCAGACTGGACGGATCAACATTCATCAGCCGGTCCTGCAGCTTCTCGATATCCCGGGCCAGTGCATCGACGTTGACCTCTTCGCGGGTCATGCCGATTACCGCCATGGCCTCGGCGATAACCCGGTTGTCACCCCGACCGATGCCGTCAAACAGTTTCGCCATTGCCTCCCATGTGGATTTCCTGACCTGACCGACAATGCCGAAATCGATAAAGCCGACCCGGCCATCTTCCAGCAACATCAGGTTGCCGGCGTGCACATCCGCGTGGAAAAAATCACACAGCATCAGGCTGGAGAACCAGGTGTTCAATGCGCCAATCAGGGTTTCCGCCGGATCCGGCGTATATTTTCTCAGCACTTCAATATCCGTCAGTGGCACCCCGAAGAAACGCTCCATGGTCAGCACTCGACGGCTCGACAACTCCGGGTACGGACGTGGCGCCACCGCCATGGTGTTGCCGGTACTCTGGAGAAATTCATTGAACCGACGCAGGTGATCGGCTTCGAGTTCGAAGTTGCACTCCTCCAGCATCGACGCCTGCAGCTCTTCGATTACTCCGGAAATGGCCGAGCGCGAGAAACCGGGAGCCAGGCCTTCGAAAAGTCTGGCGGTGAAATAAATAAAATTGAAATCCGCCAGCAGCACATGCCGGACATTCGGCTTCTGCACCTTGATGACCACTTCATCACCATTGTGCAGACGGGCTGCATGGACCTGGGCAATCGAGGCCGAGGCCAACGGCTTGGGATCGACCCAGGCGTACAGTTGCTCCAGCGAACTGCCAAGCTCGGTCTCGATGCTGCGACGGATGTAGTGAAACGGCAGCGGCGGCGTTCGGTCCAGACACTTCTGGAATTCCTCGACATACTCGTCCGGGAAGATCGACGGCGAACTGGCAACGAACTGGCCGAGCTTGATATAGGTCGTGCCGAGCTCCTCGAAGGTCTGCCGCAGCAGCCTTGCCAGCGGCGGCCGGTCACCCATCAGCCAGCCCGTGCCGGTGCGCGTCAGGACCGACACGGTTTGCAGAATACGCAGACCCCCGCGCGCGGCGGACATCGCCAGACCGAGCCCGCTACGACCCTGTTCCAGCATGATCTGTGTTTCCCGTTGACTGCCGGTCTTGCTCATCCTGCCCTCGCTCAATACCAAATGGGGCGCAATTGTTACTGATCCACCAGCGGGACGGAATCAGTCATACGACGGATGAAGTAAGGATCGGCCGTTTGGCTGATAGCAACCTGTCCTCACAGTAACAGTCAGGTTGCGTTTTGTAACCGCCGGCTTGTGCCCCTGCGGGCCATTCGGTAGTTTAGGCACCCTTGCCAGAGTTACAAAACAACAATAGCAACAGGATTTCACAACAATAACCGGAGAAGCTCCAATGATCCCGACTGCCTTCCTGCCCTCCCCGTCTGCTGCGCTACGCGCTGTGTTGCTGGGCGCTTCGCTGCTGATACTGCAAGGCTGCGGCATGGTCTACAAAACCACCGGTGACGTTCTGATGGGCTTCGGTCGGTCAGAAATGCTGCCGCACATGATGGCCGATGACGACACCCGCATTGCCTGCGCCGCTGGCGAGGCACAGACCCCGCTGCTGCTCGCTTTCGAGCGGGTCGGATCAAACCCGGACAAGCTCGCGGTACTGATGTATGTCACCGCATCAAGCTGCACTGACGATCTGGCACTGGAGCAGGAGCTGCGTTACCTGCGCGCCGTCAAACAGGGCAATGTGGGCGAAGCCCAGGATGCCCGCATCCTGCAGAAACGCTACGCCGCCATGTCGGCCAAACGCCAGTACGAGGCCTATCGCCGCCTGATGTCCGCTTTCAACAATCCGAAAGATGGCGAGTGCCCGAAACTGAAAAAGGAATTCGACCAGCTGGTATGGATGATCGGCATGGTCGGTGGCGTTCAGGCGCTGCTGAATGACAGTGTGGCTGATGGCTCGGTGGGTGTACCCCGCGATATCGCCGCCAAGGTCGAGCGCGGCGCGGCCTGCCTGAACAATGATCAGTGGTGGGGTGCCCCGCGCGGCATTCGTGCCTCGATCTGGAATATCCTGCCGATGCTGGCCCCGGCCAACGCCCAGTCCTGGGAAGAATTGCAAAAAGCTGCTGATGCCGGCTTCCGTGATGGTGTTCGCCTCGGCAGCGCCATGTACGTACTGGCTGCCTACAGCAAGGGTGACGATGCCCACCTGCGCAAGGCGATCCGTGATTTCGCTGCCAACGACAAGAAAATCAACCCCGAATACCGGATGATGGATGTCATGGCAGGCTCGATCATCAGCGGTATCTCTGACCGGATGTGGACTGAAGCGACCGGTCGCCGCACCCCCTTGGGCGGTCTCGGCACATTCTGGGACGACGCTGCCAAAAGCCAGCCGACCATGAATATTGACGACCTGCTGTAATCAGACCGGGGCGGCGGCGCCGCCCCGTATTTGTGCGAATGATCTGCTTTCCGCCAGAGAGAATTGACCATGTTTCAGCGTAAACTTGTTTGCCTTGCCGCAGCCGCGGCACTCAGCCTTGCCACCCTGCCAGCCGCCGCCGCAGAGAAGCGCACCCTGTGCGTATTCGACATCGTTGGCCAGTCTGGCGATGTGTTCAACATGATGCGCGACTATCGCACCGCCGCCCTGGCCTGGGGCGTGGACTTTGACCTCAAGGTTTATACCGATGAGAAAATCACCACCGAGGATCTGAAGGCTGGCCAGTGTGATGCCGCTGCTATCACCGGCATTCGTGGCCGCTCACTGAACTCCTACACCGGCAGCCTGGACTCGGTCGGCTCGCTGCCGTCCTATCGCCATGTTCAGGAAGTCATCAAAATCCTTTCCAGCGGCCATCCGAAAATCAACGAGAAACTGGTTAGCGGTCAGTTTGAAGTAGTCGGTGTGGCGCCGATGGGTGCGGCCTACCTGTTCGTCAAGGATCGCTCCATCAACAACGTCAACAAGCTGGCCGGCAAATCCATCTCGGTGATGGAATATGACGAGGCCCAGGCCAAGATGGCGGCCCGGGTTGGCATGTCGCCGGTACTGTCCGACATCACCAACTTTGCCGGTCGTTTCAACAACGGTAACGTGGATATCTGCTTTGCCCCGGTGATCGCCTACTCGGCGCTGGAGCTGTACAAGGGCATGCAGGCCAACGGCGGCATCGTTGATTATGTTCTCGGCCAGCTCACCCTGCAGATTATTACCCGTCACGAGCGCTTCCCGGCCGGGTTTGGTACCAAATCGCGCCAATATATCCTCAGCCAGTTTGATCAGGCCATGCGCATTATCGAGAACGCCGAACAGGAAGTGGACCAGAAGTGGTGGATCCGCATTCCGGAAGCGGATCGCGTGCGTTATGACGCCATGATGCGTGAATCGCGCATTGCCCTGCGTGACGAAGGTGTCTATGACGCCGACATGATGCGCCTGCTGCGTGGTGTCCGCTGCAAGCTGGATGCCTCCCGTGCCGAGTGCGTCAATCCGCAGGAATAACCGGCACAGTTGTACTCCGGAGCAATTGCGGTTTTTTAGCCGCAATTGGCCTGCAAGGCCGCTTTTCCCGGTAGGCAAGCCCGGCGCCGTGACATAGAATCCGGGCACAGCGTATTTGTCAGCCTTTTGACACATACCAGGCAAACTGAACGCCGGCTTCCGGCCCCCATAACAACAACCGGGACGACCATGCAAAAAAGCACTTTTACCGTGGCCAACCGCTCTGCGGGTGAGTGGCTATCATCACTGCCCACCGTTGTCATTCTGCTACTGACTATCTTTCTGACCTCCGGCGAGGTGATCCACTCGCAATTGCTGAAGATCGGCGAAAACACCTGGCAGGGCTACTTTGAGTTGCGTACTTCCGGGCTGGTTGCCGAGCCATCCTGTAATCAGGATCCGGACATTGAGCTTGAGCTGCGTCGGGCCATTCAGGAAAAAGAAGCGGCCATGATCGACGACCCGCTGGCCGGCATCTTCGGTACCGACATTGATGAAGACGCCATGCGTCAGTCGCTGCAGAGTTCCCGCGACATTTGCCGCGAGCGCTGGGCCTTTTTTGAGCGGGTACAGGAACGGGTCACCCCGGGCGTGATCATGTACCGCAATCTGGAAACCGGCGTTGCTGCGGTGGTTACCACGCTGGGCAATTACAAGCGTCTGATGCTGTGCGTGCTGATTCTGATCTGCGCCGCCACAGCGACGCTGGCTCGTCACCACATTGCCCTGCGCCCGGCTCGCACCAGCAAGGATCACTACATCGGCACCTCGGCCCAGTTGCTGGCCAACCTGACCCTGCTGATGTCCGCTACGGTGTACCGCAGCCAGGAACAGCTAAGCATGGATCAGGGCGTGCAGGTGCACGACTTCTACCTGCATGTGTTCTGGATGGCCGGCTTCTCGCTGCTGTCGCTGATCAATCTTTACCAGCTGATCAGACCGCCGAAAAATCTGGAGCCGGGTGGCGGCTGGGGCAAGGCGCTCCTGACCATCCCGCTGTACAGCTTTATGTGTCTGGCGGCAGGCGCGCAGTTTATTTCCCAGGGTTATTACCACGGCATCAGTGTCTATCTCGGCATGATGATGGAACTGTCCACTCTGTTCCTGAACCTTGCCCTGTATATCTGGATTGGCATGATGCTGAAGCAGACCCGTCTGGCCGAGTTGGCATTCGACGTGTTGCGCCCGTGGAATATGTCGCCGGAACTGATGTGCTTCGTGATACTGGCGCTGGCGGCTTTCCCGACCGCATTCACCGGCGCTTCCGGTATTTTCATTATTGCTGCCGGCGCTGTGATCTATACCGAGCTGACCCGCGCTGGCGCGCGCAAACAGCTGGCCCTGGCGGCTACCGCCATGTCCGGCTCCATGGGGGTGGTGCTGCGTCCGTGCCTGCTGGTGGTGATCATTGCCGCCCTGAACCGCAGCGTCACCACCAACGAGCTGTTTGACTCGGGCTTCAAGGTTTATCTGCTCAGCGTTGTCCTGTTCTTCGTGTTCTCGCAGTTCTATCGCACCCAGCCATCGCGTATTGCAGCGTTCAGCGATGCCGTGCCGAAGAGCATCCGGGCGCTGGCCCCGCTGGCCCCCTATGCGCTGGTCATTGTTGCTATCGCCGTGTTCTTCCGCGATGTGCTGGACCGCGGTACCGACGAGTTCTCGGCACCGATTATCCTGCCGCTGATGCTGATTGGCGTGCTGCTGTACGAGAAGCTGAGCAAGAACGTGGCACATATTGCTGCGGCTGGCCTGGCATTCCTGCTGGCGGTATCGTTCTGGCGCATTTTCAACGGCCAGGTGGCCGAAGCCGATGTCACCGGGCTGGTTGTGCGCAACGTGCTGGTGCTGGGCATTCTGGTCAGTAACTACCTGTTCTCGACCGCCCCCCTGCATGAAACGCATGTCATGCCCAATCAGGGCGAGATCGGCAAAAGCATGGAAAGCTCCCTGCGGCTGGCTACCAATGAAACCACTGGTCATATCGGCGCCCTGCTGATACTGATGGCCCTCTCGGTCAGCACCGGCGGCATCATCGAACGCTCCGGCCTGATGGAGCAGTTGCCGGAAACCTTTGCCAATATCTGGGTGGCCACCTCCATTCTGGTTGTCACCATGGTAATCATCGGCATGATTATGGACCCGTACGGTGCGGTGATTCTGGTCAACGCCACCATCGCCCAGGTGGCGTTTGCCAACGGCATCGATCCACTGCACTTCTGGATGATCACTCTGGTGTCGTTCGAGCTTGGTTATCTGACCCCGCCGGTGGCACTGAACCATCTGCTTGCCCGACAGGTCATTGGCGACGACGAGGTGGAAAGCGCCAAGATCCCCAGAGGACAGGCCAGCTTCATGCGTCGCCATGAGAAATACATACTGCCGATCCTGGTGATGCTGACCGCCCTGCTGCTGGTGTCCTACCTGCCGTTGGCATTCCCGGATCTGCACGGCTGGATGTTCCAGAAAGCCGCTGGCGGCGCACTCTGACGAGGTTCAGAATGAGCGAGAGGGACTCAGACAAACCGCAGCGGCCAACCGAGCCGCTGCCCGGCACCGTCAAGCCGGCCCTGAAGCTTCTCGCCTTTCTGGGGGCAGTGGTGGCGTTCATCGCCATTGCTGCCGTAGTCGTTGACCGGATGATTTACGGATAACGCCATGAGCGACGAACATCAGGACAAGCGCCGTCATCCGCGTCTGATGCGTGAAGAAACCCTGTCAGTACGGCCGATTCGTGCTGACCATGGAGCCGCACGTCCGGACGCCATCTATTGCTCTACCGTCGACATGTCTGCTGCCGGGCTACAGGTGCAGATGGACAATGCTTTGCCGGAAGGGCAGCTGGTGGATATCTGGATTGCCATGCTCGATGACCTGGGCACCTACCATCTTGATGGCCGGGTTAACTGGGTGCGTAAATCCGATCAGGGTGGCGTGGTTGCCGGCATTGAAGTGCTCGACAGCAGTGAGAACCTGCGCGGCTGGCACGACCTGTTCAGCTGATCCAAACGCGTCACTCTGCGGGTAACTGTTCGCGCAGCGCGGCCGCCAGCCAGTCGAGGCGCTGCCGCCTTGATTGCATGTTGAACCGGTGCAGAAACCGGGTCGACCAGTTCAGCAACGACTGCACACTGTCTCCACGACGCCGTGGAATAACATGCAAATGCACATGCGGCACATGCTGATTGGCGACCTTGCCGTCGTTGATCAGCAGATTGTGCGCTTCGATGGACCGGTCAAGATGGCCCTGCGCCTTCATTACCCTGCCGGCCAGCGCCATCATATGGGCGGCAACCCCCGAGGATAACTCGTTCACCCTGGCCACATGCTGCCGGGCAATAATCAGGGCGTGGCCGTCGCTGACCGGAAAAAGATCCAGAATGACGATAGCCAGATCATCCTCATAAACCACGCTGGCCGGGGCGTTGCCGGCCAGAATGTCGCAAAAGATGCAGTGGTTCATGCCGCTTCCGGCGGAACGGCGGCGCGCCGACGTTGCACCCGGGCAACGACAACCGCCGGCAGCGCTCCGACCAGTGCAGCGAACACCAGCATTTTGCCGGCCCGCCAGAACGCTCCGTCTTCCTGCACCAGCCCGTCAAACATGGCCACCAGCCAGGCCGGCGCCAGCGCCGTGTGCTCGGCAGACACCGGAGCCGGCACCGCAAACACCAGTGCCGGCAGCACCGTGATCAAAGTCCGCCAGCTCAGCGGCAGAAATTTCCCGCCACGCCACATAACCCACACGGCCATCAGCAGTGCCGCCAGATACCAGCTCCATGCCACATCAAACCCCTGTGCTGCCACGTTCACCTCACCCAGTTAATCAGATGGTCCTCAAGATCATCAGGGTGGACCAGCACCTCTGATACCAGTTCACCGCACATTGATATGCCGGCATCAATAACGCTCTGCGCCGTGCCGCTCAGCAACGGATGCCAGGGCTCCAGCGACCTGCCCTCGTGCAACTGCCGGTAAGCGCAGCTCTGCGGCAGCCAGCGTGAGCGCTGCGCCAGAAATGCCGGGGTCACCTGCAGACAGTCAGGTACCTTTTCGCTGCGCTCTGCGTAGGCGGTACAGCGGCATCGTTCGCAGTCAAGATAACGGCATGCCACGTCGGTATAATGCAGCTCGGCCGTGTCTTCGTCTTCCAGCTTGATCACACAACAGCGGGCACAACCATCACATAACGCTTCCCACTCCGGTGCTGTCATCTCGGCCAGCGGTACGCTTTCCCAGAAACGCTCACGCACTGTCAGACTTCCGCGCCAATGGCAACGGCTGTTCCTGCTCGCCCGGCGGCATCTGCAGATAAAAGCCGTGCTCGCGAATGTGTGCCATTACGGTAGCGCTGTCTGCGCGGGCGAGCTTTTTTTCGGCTGTCAGCATGAGATCAAGCGCATGACCCGGCAGGCCGAAGATGTTCATCAGACCCTCCGGCAAGGTGGTTAAATCAGCACCGCGACGGACATACAGATACATACCCTCTTTCTTCGGGCTGCGCAAAACACTGCACAACAGACGATGGTCATCAATCACATCAGCTCTCCCAGACCATCACCAATAATCGCCGCACGCCAGCCGGTAAAGGGCTCGGGCATTTGCTCGGGGTCCCGCGCCAGTGCCTCGATCCAGCGGCGCCGCGCCAGCACTTCCGGGGCCAGCTGATGCTTGCTGGCAAGCCCGGTGAAATGATCACGCAAACGTTTGATCCGGTCACGTATCGCCGCTTCGGGCATGCCCGGCAGCGCCGGCGGAATATCTCCGCTGTCTGCTTGCGCCAGCACCCGGAGCAGATCATCGGCAAAGCGGCGCAAGGCCGACGGATGCATCCCGAGCCCGGCCAGATCACTGCGCTGGCGGGCACCGCGGCCAGCCAGTATCAGCAATTCCGCGTCCTTGATAATAAAACTGCGCGGGATATCCCGCTCACGCGCGCTGTCATCGCGCCAACTGGCCAGATGCCGCAGCCGCCGCCGGCCAGGACCATCCAGTGACGCTGCGCCCTTGACCTGACGCCAGAGATCATCGGCCGGCATAACGCGCTGGCAATCCTGCACCAGCCGGCGACATTCCTCCTGCCACCAGGCCATGCGCCCCAGCGCTTCCAGGCGCCGGCAAAGCTCGTGGTACAGCCCCGGCAGATACTCGACATCATGGGCTGCATACTCGAGCTGTTCGTCGCTCAGCGGGCGTTTCAGCCAGTCGGTTCGGGTCGCGGTTTTCGGCAGGGATACGCCAAGCAGGGTTTCCACCAGTTTCTGATAGCTGCACTGCAGGTCGTGACCACAAAGCGCCGCAGCAATCTGGGTATCCTCAACCTCGGCGGGCGCCAGATTGCAGCCAATGCGCAGGGCCTCGAGATCCTCCGAACAGGCATGCATCACCAGCGGGCGCTGTTCCAGCAGTGCATGCATGGCCGGTGCGGTGGTGGCAAGTGGATCAATCAGATGACAGCCCTGGCCATCGTTGACCTGCAGCAGCGCCAGACGCGGCCAGTAGGTCCGCTCGCGCATGAATTCGGTATCGATAAACAGACGCCCGGCAGGCGCTTGCCGACCGCTCAGGGCATTCAGGGCCGAGTCATCGGCAATCCAGTGAAACAGGGACAAGGGCTCACCTACACAGGTCATTCAGGCCGGCATTATACGCATATCAGAGGCGCGCGTGCCGGCCTGATCCCCCTGACGACACCGACATTCTCTGCTAACCTTGCGCCCCTGTCGCAATCGCCCAAGGACACCCCCAATGACCGTCAAGCTCGTACTGGTCCGCCATGGCCAGAGCACCTGGAATCAGGAAAACCGTTTCACCGGCTGGAAAGACGTTGATCTGACCGAACAGGGTATCAGCGAAGCGCGCCGTGCCGGCGAGCTGCTGAAGGAAGCCGGGTTCGAGTTTGAGGTGGCCTATACCTCGGTACTGAAGCGTGCCATTCGCACGCTCTGGACCATTCTCGACAGCATGGACCAGATGTGGATCCCGGTGATCCGCAACTGGCGCCTGAACGAGCGTCACTACGGCGCGTTGCAGGGCCTGAACAAAACCGAAACAGCGCAGAAATATGGCGAAGAGCAGGTGCTGGTCTGGCGGCGCAGCTATGACATTCCGCCGCCGGCCATGGAAAAAACTGACGAGCGTTATGCCGGCAACCAGCGCGTTTACCGTGCCAACCTGAAGGACGAGGAAATTCCGCTGACCGAAAGCCTGAAAGAAACCGTGGCCCGCTTTGTGCCCTACTATCAGGCCGAAATCGAGCCACAGATCAAGGCCGGCAAACAGGTGCTTATTGTCGCCCATGGCAACAGCCTGCGGGCGCTGGTCAAGCATCTCGACAATATTTCCGAAGCAGACATTATCAAGCTCAATATCCCCACCGGCATTCCGCTGGTGTACGAGCTGGATGACAACCTGAAACCGATCCGCAGTTACTACCTTGGTGATGCCGAAGCAGCCGCCCGAGCTGCCGCTGCCGTGGCCAGCCAGGGCAAGGCCTGAACCACAGCAAGGCCGGCTCTGCCGGCCCCCGGAACTGACACTGACCGTGCTGGTCACAGAGACGACCGCTCAGGTCAACCCGGCCCTCGCCTCTCCGGGCCACTGACGGTATCCTCTACGCCACTGACGCCCTTGACGGCGCGGCTAAAGCCAGAATAACAACCGGGAATCTGACTATGAAAAAAGCACTCTTCGCCCTGCTCTCTGTTGCCCTGATGGTCTCGGCCACGGCACAGGCCAGCACCCCGATCAAACGCAAGATCTGTGTATTCGACATCATTGGCAACGTCGGCCCGGTAATGGGCGCGATGCGCGACTGGAGCACTGCTGCAATGGCCTGGGGCCTTGAGGCAGAGCTGATTCCTTTCACCAATGAAGCAATCGCCGCAGAAGATCTCAAGGCCGGCAAGTGTGATGCCGCCCTGATGACCGGCATTCGTGGCCGCGACTTCAATCAGTACGCCGGCACGCTGGACTCAATTGGTGGCATCCCCACCATTGAACACCTGCGCATCTTGCTCCAGGTACTGTCGCATCCGTCATCGGCCAGCAATATCAGTACCGGCAGCTACTCGATTATGGGCATTGCCCCGGCCGGCGCCGCCTACATTTTCGTGAATGATCGCAAGATCAACACACTGGCCAAGGCAGCGGGCAAAAAAGTTGCCGTGCTGGGATACGACAAAACCCAATCGATTCTGGTATCGCAGATCGGCGCCACACCAGTTGACTCGGACATCACCAACTTCTCCACCAAATTCAATAACGGCATAGTAGATGTGATTGCGGCGCCGCTGGTGGCCTATGCACCGCTGGAGCTCTACAAGGGCCTGTCGCCGGATGGCGGCATTATCAACTACCCGCTGGTGCAGATCAGCATGCAGCTGATTGCCCGTAGTGACCGTTTCCCGCAGGAAATGATGCAGACTTCACGGGAATATTTCTTCAACAATCTCGACAAGATTCTTGAAGGCCTGGCCAAGGAAGAAAAATCAGTCGATCCGAAATGGTGGGTCGAGATTCCGGACAAGGACAAGGGCGAATACGAGATTATGATGCAGCAGGCACGCATACAGCTGCGTGATCAGGACTTCTACAGCGCGGACATGCTCAGCCTGCAGCGTCGCATTCGCTGCAAGATCGATAACGCTCGTGCGGAATGTGTCAATCCGGTCGAATGATTGATCAGAAAAACAGAAAAGCCGGGCGATGCCCGGCTTTTTTGTTTGCGCGTAACTGAGCCTTACAAGCCCATCTGTTTGGCAATCACCTCGTTCATGATTTCGTAGGTGCCGCCGCCGATGGCCAGAATGCGGTTATCGCGGGCCAGCCGCTCCACCACGGTGCCGCGCATAAAACCGCTGCCGCCGAAAATCTGCACCGCATCGTAAGTCACCCGGTCAGACACGTTGGTGGCAAAGTTTTTCGCCATCGACACTTCCTTGATGCAGTTCTGTCCGGCCGCCATCTTTGCCGCCACCCGGTAGGTAAATTCACGACTGGCTTCGATCTCGGTGGCCATCTGCGCCAGCTTGTGACGGGTCACCTGGAACTGACCGATCTTGCGGCCAAATGCCTCTCGTTCCTTGACGTAACGCAGGCACTCTTCCAGGGCGATCTGCGAGGTCATATTGGCCATGACACAGAGCATCAGGCGCTCCGGCTGGAAGTTGGTCATGATGCAGAAGAAGCCACCGTTCTCCGGACCGATCAGATTGCTTGCCGGGACCCGACAGTCCTCGAAGAACAACTCGGCGGTATCGCTGGCCCACCAGCCGGTTTTCTTCAGTGTCCGGCCGACAGTAAAGCCGGGCGTGCCCTTCTCGATCAGCAACAGACTGACACCACCGAAACCGGGCTCGCCGGTGCGCACGGCAACGGTGTAGTAATCGGCCCGCACACCGCTGGTGATAAAGGTTTTGCTGCCATTGACGATGTAGTGATCGCCGTCTTTTACCGCCCGGGTGCGCAGGTTGGCAACATCAGATCCGCCACCCGGCTCGGTGATCGCCAGACAGGCGATCTTGTCGCCGCTCAGCACCGAGGGCACAACCCGCGCTTTCAGCTCGGCGCTGCCCCACTTCACCACCGGCGGCAGACCGATATCGAGGGAGCCAAGGCTGGCCACCAGGCCACCGGAGGTGGAGCGCATCAGCTCCTCGGAGCAGGCGATTTTCATGAACACGTCTTCGCCGGTGCCACCGAACTCTTCCGGATAGCCGATGCCACAAATACCGGCCTCAGCGGCCTTCTTGTAGAGCTCCCGGGGGAAGCTGCCGGCCTCCTCCCAGTCGTCAACATATGGCAGCACCTCGCGCTGGACAAAGCGGCGCACGGTGTCACGAAGCATGCTGTGGGTATCGTTGAAATAGTCGAGGCTGGCGCTCATCAGGGGCTCCCGGATTCAGATGCGAAGACCGTACCAAGCGCTTGCTTGGTTGGCAAGCTGCCGGGACTACAAATGGCGTCGGGATTTCAGCGCCTGTGCCAGCGTGGCGCCATCGACGAATTCCAGATCGCCGCCCATCGGCACACCCTGCGCGATTCGGCTGACGCTGACGGAGGTGCCGCGAACCATATCGAGGATGTAGTGGGCAGTGGCTTCCCCCTCCACCGTGGTGCCGGTGGCTAGAATCAGCTCCTGCAAGTTACCCAGCTGACGTTCGAGCAGATTCAGGCCGATTTCCTCCGGGCCAATACCGTCGATCGGTGACAGATGTCCCATCAGCACGAAGTAGCGTCCGCGGTATTCGCCGGATTGCTCAATGGCCAACACATCCGCCGGTGATTCGACGATGCAGACCTGGCTCTGATCGCGACGCTGGTCCGCGCAAACCGGGCACAGGTCGTCCTCGGCAAAGTTGCGGCAACAGGAGCAGTGGCGGACGCCCTGCATGGCCGCCTCCAGCGCCACAGCAAGGCGAGCACCACCTTCACGATTGCGCTCCAGCAGCCAGTAGGTCATGCGCTGGGCCGAGCGCGGCCCGACTCCGGGCAGCACGGTAAAGCTGTCAATCAGGTGCTGAACCAGCGGGCTGTGCTTCATCAGAACAACTTGAAGCCGGGCGGTAATGGCAGGCCCGCCGTCATGCCGGCCATCTTCTCCTGCTGCTCGCGTTCAACCCGGCGCACCGCATCGTTCACCGCTGCAGCGAGCAGGTCTTCAAGCATTTCCCTGTCTTCCTTCATCAGCGACGGGTCAATCTCGACCTTGCGAACATCGTGACGGCCATTCATGGTGACCTTGACCATGCCGGCACCGGACTCGCCGGTGACTTCCGCCTTGCTGATGTCGTCCTGCATTTTTTTCATTTTCTCCTGCATGGCCTGGGCCTGTTGCAGCAGATTGTTCATATCGAATTCCATGGTTCAGTCTTCCGGTTGAATGGTGTCAATATCAAGCTGACCGCCGAACTCCCGGGTGAGTGCCACCACAACCGGGTCCTGGCTGATCAGCTTGCGGGTTTTTTCCAGTTTTTCCTGACGGGCTGCGGCGATCTGGCGGACCGGGGTGTGATCGACGCCGTCCTGCCAGCTGGCTTGCAGACGCACCGCACTGCCGAGCCGCTCTGATACCACTGCGGCAAGCTGCTGCAAACGCTCCGGCGTCGCCAGCATCTGGTGGCCGGGCTCCAGCAAAAGTGTCCAGTTGAGCCCGTCACGCTCACCCAGCGCCGCGTGTTCGGCCAGATTACGCAACATACCATCCAGCGGCAGGCTGGCCACCAGCTTCGCCCACCAGACCGCAGCATCTTCCAGCGCCGGCACTGCCCTCAGGGCTACCGGCTGAGGCGCAGGACGGGCCTGAGCCGGTACCGCCCGCAACTCGGGACGGCCCGGCTCAACCGACTTTTTTGCGCCGCCGCCACCTCCAGCGGGAACACCGTCAGGGCGGAACAGCACCATCCGCAGCAACACCATGTCCAGCCCGGCACGCGGGTCCGGCGCATCGGCCAGATCACGCCGGCCACGCAGCGCGATGTCGTAGCAAAGCTGCACCTGCTCGGCAGTAAAACGTGCGGCCAGAGCAGTGATACGCTCATCAACCTGACGCGCCGGCACCGCCTGGGCTACCGCCAGCGCATGCAGGCCGCTGATGATTTCATCGAGCAGTGCCAGCTCATCCGGCGATTGCTCGGCAACCTGATCCAGCGCCGCCAGCACGGTGTCGGCGCCCCCCGCCGCCAGCGACTCCAGCAGCGCCAGTACATGGGCACGATCAACGCTACCCAGCATGGACCGCACGGCGATTTCATTCAGTGGATTACCACTGAAAGCGATGGCCTGATCAGTCAGGCTGAGCGCATCGCGCATCGAGCCCCGGGCCGCCTGCCCGATCAGAGTCAGCGCCGGCATCTCGTAGCCGATCATTTCCCGCTCAAGCAATTCCTTCAGATGCAGGGCAATACGATCCGCCGGCAACGCCTTCAGATTGAACTGCAGACAACGGGACAGGATGGTGACCGGCAACTTTTGCGGATCGGTGGTAGCCAGCAAGAACTTCACATGCGGCGGCGGTTCTTCCAGCGTCTTCAGCAAGGCATTGAAGGAATGCGCTGACAGCATGTGCACTTCGTCAATCAGGTAAACCTTGTAACGGCCACGGGTCGGCGCGTACTGAACGTTGTCGAGCAGTTCGCGGGTGTCTTCGACCTTGGTGCGGCTCGCCGCGTCCACCTCGATCAGATCGACAAAGCGGCCCTCGCCGATTTCGACACAGGCGTCGCAGACCCCACAGGGCTGGGAACTGACCCCCTGCTCACAATTCAGGCAGCGGGACAGAATCCGGGCAATGGTGGTCTTGCCCACCCCGCGGGTACCGGTAAACAGATAGGCGTGGTGCAGACGGTCGTGATCAAGCGCATTGATCAACGCCCGCGACACATGCTCCTGGCCAACCAGTTCATGAAAGGTGCGCGGCCGGTATTTGCGCGCCAGAACCTGATAACTCATCACCGTTCCAAAGCCAGCATGAAAGGCCGTATCGTACCAGAATTCCGGCCCGCATCCGCCCCGTAAAAGGGGCTGTTTCCATGGAGGGTGAAGACGACCTCAAAGCCGGCACCATCCAGGTTTCTGTGGTGATGGTGGCCCGGCGGGACCATCGGAGCCATGGATGGCGGAGATGAGCTACAGGGACGTACTTGTGCGTGTCCCGCCGGGCCGCCATCACCGCAGAAACCGGCAAAGAATGCACCAAACGAGACACCAGAAATGGAGACAGCCCTGCCAGCCACACCCCGGCACACGACGTCACTGCTACCGTTGCTTCCTTCCGGACCTGGCGGGGTTCACAGCTGGTCATTGCGGGGGGACCGACAGGGCTGCCATTGAGCTCCCTTTCGGAGAGGGCGGCATTGTCGCGAAACGATGTCACCTTTGCAAGGGAACCGGTGCAAACCCGGACGCAATTAAAATGCCCGAACCAGCGCTTCCCAGTCCGACAACACCTGCTGACAAAACTGCTCTGCCGGCATCGGCCGACCGATCAGGTAACCCTGCGCTTCATCGCACCCGAGCGAATCAAGAATATCCAGCTGCGCGGCAGTTTCGACACCCTCCGCCAGCACCCTCATACCCAGATGTCCGGTCAGCTCGATAATGCTCGCCACCAGCACCCGCTGCTGCCGGTCAGCGACCAGATTATGCACAAACGACTGGTCAATCTTGATGGTATCCACCGGCAGCTGGCGCATATGTGACAACGATGAAAAACCGGTGCCGAAATCATCCAGCGACAACCCGTAACCACGGGCCCGCAAACGCCCGAGCACGCGCAAGGCATAGTCGGTATCCTGCATGGCCGAGCTTTCGGTAATCTCGAACTCCAGCTGCGCCGGCGCTAACCCGTAACGGGTGCGGACTTCCTCGATACGATCCACCAGCTGTTCATCAAACAACTGGCGCGCCGACAAATTGATCGACAGCACCAGAGAATCACGCAGATGACCCCAGCCGGCAAGATAACGACAGGCCTGCTCCAGCACCCAGTAGCCCAGACGCAGAATCTGTCCGGTTTCTTCTGCCACCGGAATAAATTGTGCCGGCGGAATGTTCTCGCCCTCCGGGGTGCGCCAGCGTAGCAGCACCTCCGCACCGGACAGATGCCGGCCATCCAGTTGCATGCGCGGCTGGAACACCAGTGACAGCTCGCTGTCCATGTCCATCCGCTTGAGACGACCGGCCAACTCGGCAATCCGGTTCGATTCCGCCAGCATCGAACGATGGAAAAAACTGAACCGGTTCTTGCCGCTGCGCTTGGCGTGATACATCGCCAGATCCGCCTCGCGCACCAGCGTTTCAACTTCGCCCACTTCCGCAGCAGTTGGTGCCAGACCGACACTGCAGGACAAGCCGAACTGAACCTGATCAAAGCTGACCGGGCTGCGCATCCGCTGCACCAGCTCTTCTGCCCAGTCACGCATGGCGGGATAATCCGCCATGCCGGGAATAAACAGCACGAACTCGTCGCCACTTTGGCGTGCCACTACCGCCTGTTCTCCAGCCATGCTGACCAGGCGCCGGGCAATCGCCACCAGTGCGGTGTCACCGGCCTTGTGCCCGAGCGTGTCATTGATCAGCTTGAAGTCGTCCAAATCAACAAATGCCAGCAACCCGCTTTGCCCGCCGCGAAGGCGCTTTGCAACCAGCTCTTCAAAACAACGCCGGTTCGGCAACCCGGTCAAGGCATCGTGTCGGGCCATGAACTGCAACTGCTCGCGCTGACGCTTGCGCTCGGAGACATCACGGATAATTGCCACCATCTGCTCGGCATCGCTGATGGCCATGGGCGACACCACCATCTCCAGCTCCAGTGCTGAACCATCGCCATGCCGGCCTACCACCTCTTCAGGCTGCCGGAAACGCTCACGAAAGCTATTCAGTGTGGCGGCCAACTGCCCGGCTTCAGGCCTGGCATTGTCAGGCATCAGCTCGGTCACTGACCTTCCCAGAATGGCCGAAGCAGGATGGCCAAAAATTTTCTCGGCGCCGCGATTGAAGCCGGTGATGGTGCCGTTCATATCACTAACCACAACGCCATCGGATATCTGATGCAGCAAAACGTCAGTCCATTCACGCAGCTCTATCACCCGTCGACGGCTACGCAGAACCCGCATAAGGGCGCGCTCCTGCCCCTCGCTGGCGAAGTCCGCCCGCAGGCGCTCGCTGCGATAAAGCGCCAGAATCAGACCGCCACTGATCAACAGATAAAACAACTGATAGGAAGCAAAATGCCAGACACTCCAGATGCTTTCCCGAGCCACCGGCTGTAGCAGCCAGAGCAGAGCCAGCGCAAAAAAGCCAAGCCCCGCCAGCATAAAACCGGCCGGTCGCTTCCGGTCACGAGCACGCCAGAAAAACCTCGCCAGCAGAATATAAGCAGAGGCCAGCAGGATGACACCGGGCAATTGCCGCGCAAGGACCGCTTCAGCCTGGGCAAGATAGCAGAACACCAACCAGGCCAGCGCCGGTAACGGTAGCCAGCGCAAAACACCCGGAATGCCGGCGCCAGTCAGCAGGCGAACACCCGTGAACAGCAAAAAGGCCCGCAACAGCAGTTCAAACTCGGTGTAAAAAACCAGTACCTGACCAGCAGGAAAGAACAGCACCAGCAGATGGCCAACAGCATCAAGCGCCGCTGCCGCCGCGAACCAGAGATAACCCCGACCCGCGCCCCCCCGACCATAGCCGAAACAGACCAGAGCCAGCAGCAAAGCACTGACAACCAGCCCATAACGGATAACATCATGAAGCAGATCGGATGGGTACATCGGCGTCCTGATTTTTGTTATGGAGAGCATGATACAGGCTGAGCCCACCGGGAAGCGACCCATGCCGGCACCTCACCCTGACCGGATTCATCATCACCGGCAGGTGCCAGACACTCGCCGCTGCCCTACACTGATCTGACACTATCTGCGGGGAGAGCATCATGATCAGAGTTGCCATCAACGGTTATGGCAGGATTGGCCGCTGTCTGGTTCGGGCGATCCACGAGCGCGGACTAGAAAAGCAGATTTGCGTAGTCGCAATCAATGACCTGACAGATTTCCCCGTTTTGGTGCACCTGACCCGCCATGACACCACCCACGGCCATTTTGCCGTTCCGGTGACACTGGATGGTGACAGCATGCAGATCGGCAGCTGGTCGATCCGGATGAGCAAGGAGAAGGATCCGGCCAGGCTGCCGTGGCAAAGCTCTGATGTTGATATCGCACTGGAGTGTTCAGGCAAGTTCAAAACCCGCAGCGCGCTGAGCGCACATCTGGATGCAGGTGCACGCCGCGTGCTGGCCAGTTTCCCGGTGGCGGATGCCGACCGCACGGTGGTCTACGGGGTTAATCACCAGACACTCAAAGACAGTGATCTGGTGGTGTCCAATGCCAGCTGCACCACCAACTGCCTGGCGCCGCTGGTCAAGGTGCTTGATGACGCCTTCGGTTTCGAACAGGGGCAGATGACCACTATCCATGCCTATACCAATGACCAGAACCTGATCGACAAGGCACATAACGATTTTTATCGCGCCCGCTCTGCGACCATGTCGATGATTCCGACCAAAACCGGCGCCGCTCAGGCTGTTGGTCTTGTTTTGCCACATCTGAAAGGACGTCTGGACGGCATGGCAATCCGGGTGCCCACCCTCAATGTTTCCATGGTTGACCTGCATTGCCTGCTGGCCAAAGAAGTCTCGGCCGAGCAGATAAATACCGCCCTGCGCGATGCCGCAGCGGGATTATTGCAAGGCATTCTGGGGGTGAATGAGGAGCCGCTGGTGTCCTGGGATTTCAACCACAATCCGTTGTCGAGCATCGTTGACCTGGCCCAGACCAGAGTCATGGGGCGGCAGGTCAAGGTGATGAGCTGGTATGACAATGAATGGGGTTTTACCAATCGGATGATCGACGTCATCAGTGAGATGGGGCAGCGGGTGGGCGCAGACCCGGGTCAGAAAAACGGACTGTAGTGGTCCTCCTGACCTGCCTCCCTGGCCTCCTGATGTCGGGTCTGCATGACCTTTTCAATGCTGTGCACCTGACGGGTATCGTCGGCGTCAACCATCACCAGATAGTTGCCGTCCTGCTCGACCCCCTGCAGGTATGGCTCAATATGATGATTACGCGTTGAGATGCCACGGATGCCCCCCAGCCAGGCACCGAAGCAGGTGCCAAAGGCGGTGGCCGCAATAATGACGCCACTGCTGAGATCAACTCCCCACGGATCGCTTACCGCCAGCACAAAGCCACCGAACAGGCCAAAGATCATCCCGTACATGGCGCCGAGGAAACCGCAATGGAGGATGTCGGTTTCCTCCCACAGCGTGGTGGTGTGGACATGAGCCTGCTCCAGAACGCCGGCATTCTGGCCGAGCACGTGAATCCTGTTTTCACCGATGCCCGCTTCTTTCAGATCGCGGCTGATGCCGAGCACGCTGGATAACGAACGGGTCATGTAATAGAAGCGCTTCATGGCAATGTTCCCCTTACCAGTTGTCCTGTTCCTGATTTTGCGCCTGCCATGCGTGAAGGGGGTATGGGCGGGAGAGACCCATTGGCTATATGAGGGGGCAGCTGATAGCGGAGGGTTATTTAGGACCCGTAGGAGCGGTCGATCGACCGCGATACGCCCGGAGAAATCGCGGCCGATCGGCCGCTCCTACAACTGAACTCCCCGTCCCTTCCCGGAAGGATTGATTCGGCGTCCTGCGCCGCTTACGCGGCTGGTCGAACCTGAGGAGCTTCTCGAAATACCTTCCGGGTGCGCCATTAAACAAAAAGGGCCCCATACGGGACCCTTTTTGTTTAATGGCGCACCCGGAAGGATTCGAACCTCCGACCCCCAAGTTCGTAGCCTGGTGCTCTATCCAGCTGAGCTACGGGTGCGTGTCTGTGCCCGGTGGCCGGTGCGGCCATCGCGGGAGGCGCGCATTATTTCCAAAGGGGGGCACTGAGTCAAGCCGGAGGCGCTGAAAAATCAGGCAATCAGTCCGCGCTAGCCGTCTGTTTCTGCAAAAAGCTCTCGAGAACGGAGGGTTCGAATCATTAACTCTCTCACCGCCAGATACGAAAAAGCCCCGCATTGCGGGGCTTTTTCGTATCTGGCGGTGAGAGAGGGATTCGAACCCTCGATACGGTATTAACGTATACTCCCTTAGCAGGGGAGCGCCTTCAGCCACTCGGCCATCTCACCAAATAAAAGCGGCAGCCTGAGCTGCCGCCGGCATAATACCATCTGGAAAAAAAATTCCCAGCCTTGATATCAGCCCGGTTCTCCGTCTGCTGCTTTTTCGTTCTGAATGCGAAGATAAATTTCTTCGCGGTGCACAGCCACTTCCTTCGGTGCATTGACGCCCAGGCGTACCTGGTTGCCTTTGACACCCAGTACAGTCACGGTGACTTCGTCACCGACCATCAGAGTTTCGCCTACACGGCGGGTCAGAATCAGCATGGTTGGTCCCTCCGGGGTCCTTAAGGTCAAACGAGCGCATTCCCCGCATGCAAGGCCCGGCTCTCCGTGAATCCATGGTACGGGACAGCTGCCCGTCCCTGCGTGGGGGGACGGACATTATGACAGAACTTGTTCGTAGTGTCTGCCAGCGGTCAGCCCGGCGGCTTGTCCAGTTCGAAGGCTGCGTGCAGGGCACGCACCGCCAGCTCCAGATATTTTTCGGCAATCACCACGGAAATCTTGATTTCCGAGGTCGAGATCATCTCGATGTTGACACCTTCCGACGCCAGTGACTGGAACATCCGACTGGCGACACCGGCGTGGGAGCGCATGCCGACCCCGACCAGAGAGACCTTGGCAATCTTGTCATCGGCCAGCACATCACGGGCACCCAGCTCTTTGGCAACCTGCTCGAGAATCTTCTTTGCCTTGGCCATTTCGTTGCGGTGAACGGTGAAGGTGAAGTCCGTGGCACCGTCGGCGCCGACGTTCTGGACGATCATGTCTACTTCAATGTTGGCATCACCGATCGGGCCGAGGATCTTGTAGGCGATACCCGGGGTGTCCGGCACGCCACGCAGGGTCAGCTTGGCTTCGTCACGGGTAAAGGCAATTCCGGAAATAACCGGCTTTTCCATATCAACCTCTTCATCGACGGAGATCAGGGTCCCGGGACCCTCCTGAAAACTGTGCAGAACCCGCAGCGGCACATTGTACTTGCCGGCGAATTCCACCGAACGGATTTGCAGGACTTTTGAGCCCTGGCTGGCCATCTCCAGCATTTCCTCAAAGGTAATATGGTCGAGACGGCGAGCACTATCCACGACCCGCGGGTCGGTGGTGTAAACGCCATCCACATCGGTGTAGATCTGGCACTCATCGGCCTTCAGGGCCGCCGCCAGCGCCACCGCTGTGGTATCCGAACCACCGCGGCCCAAGGTGGTGATATTGCCGTCCGGGTCGACCCCCTGGAAACCGGCCACCACAACGACACGGCCGGCGCTCAGGGCGGCACGCACGATCTGCTCATCGATATGCTCGATGCGCGCTTTCATAAACGCGCTGTCGGTACGGATCGGTACCTGGCCACCGGTAAAGCTGCGGGCATCGACACCGAGCTTGTGCAGGGCCATCGACAACAGCGCGATGGTGACCTGTTCGCCGGTAGAAACCAGCACATCCATCTCGCGGGGTGTCGGCTCATCATGAATCTGCCTGGCCATCCCGATCAATCGGTTGGTCTCGCCGCTCATGGCGGACACCACCACCACGATCTGATGACCTTCAGACAGGAAGCGGCCGATTTTTTCTGCCACTGCCTGAATGCGTTCGACGGTTCCCACCGAGGTGCCGCCGTATTTCTGCACTATCAGGGCCATAGGGTTCCACTTGGGTCAGAGTTGATGCGGGCTGAGGATCCCGCAAAAAAGCGGCGCCACTGTACCATCAGTCGCACCGCCTTGCATGTGGGGCCGGTGGTCAGCTTTTGCTGCGAATCCAGTCCGGCACGCCTTCCAGGGCCGCCGGCAGGGCGGCCAGATCAGTGCCGCCGCCCTGGGCCATATCCGCCCGGCCGCCGCCCTTGCCGCCCAATTGTTCCGACACCTGCCGGACCAGTTCACCAGCATTGAACCGCTCGGCCAGGTCTTTGGTAACGCCGGCGACAACACTGATTTTGTCGCCTTCCACCGCCGCCAGCAGGATCACTGCCGAGCCGAGCTTGTCCTTGAGCTTGTCCATGGCAGTGCGCAGGGTTTTACTGTCGGCGCCATCAAGCTGAGCCGCCAGCACCTTGACGCCATTGATGTCCTGCACCTGAGTGCTGAGGTCATTGCCGGTGCCGGAAGCCAGTTTCTGCTTCAGGCGTTCAATTTCTTTCTCCAGCTCGCGACTGCGGCTGACCAGTTGCTCAAGCCGCTGCGGCAGTTGATCCGCAGACGCCTTCAGCACAGCAGCGCTGTCGCTGACCAGTTGCGACAGACGCTGCACTTCTGCCAGTGCGCGCTCACCCGCCACCGCTTCGATGCGACGCACTCCGGCGCTGCTGGCCCCTTCGGAAACAATCCGGAACAGGCCGATATCGCCAGTACGGGCAACGTGCGTGCCGCCACAGAGCTCCTTGGAAAAACCATCCGCGCCCATGGTCAGAACGCGCACCTGGTCATCGTATTTTTCCCCGAACAAGGCCATGGCGCCGGCCTTGCGGGCAGAGTCGATATCCATCAGCTCGGTGCTGACCGGCACATTGGCAAGGATCTGGCGATTGACGATCGCTTCAATTTCGGCAATCTGCTGCGGCTTGACCGCTTCGCCGTGGGAAAAATCAAAACGCAGATACTCGGCGTTGACCAGCGAGCCTTTCTGGCTGACATGCTCGCCAAGCACCTTGCGCAATGCGGCATGCATCAGGTGCGTTGCCGAGTGGTTGCGCATGATCGCAAGGCGGCGCTGTTCGTCGACATGTGCAGCAAGACGATCGCCGACTTTCAGGCTACCCTGTTCAAGCACACCAATGTGCAGATGCGCCTGCTGACGCTTGCGAGTATCGGCGACAACAAAACGGGTGCCGTCATTGGTGAGCACACCGGTATCGCCAACCTGGCCACCGGATTCGGCATAGAACGGTGTTTTCGATAGCACCGCCATGCCGTCTTCGCCGGCACTCAGCGCCTGCACCGCCTCACCGTTACGGTACAGCGCCACCACTTCCGACATATCGGCAAGACGTTCATAGCCGGAGAAATCGCTGACTGCGTCAACCTGAAGACGGTCGTTGTAGTTGTTGGCAAAGGCATCGGCGCCACGCGAGCGAGTACGCTGCTGCGCCATGCAGGCTTCGAAACCTTCCATATCCAGCGTCAGACCACGCTCGCGCGCGACGTCGTTGGTCAGATCAACCGGAAACCCGTGGGTATCGTACAGGGCAAATACCACTTCGCCGGGAATTTCCTTGGCGGACAAGCCAGCAACCGCCGATTCAAATACCTTCATGCCATCGGCCAGCGTGCGAGCGAACTGCTCCTCTTCCGCCAGCAGCGCTTTCTCGATCCGTACCTGCCCTTCTTTCAGTTCCGGATAGGCCTCGCCCATCTCGGCTACCAGGGCTTTGCTGAGCTTATGGAAAAACGGTTTGTCTTGCCCCAGTTTGTGGCCATGGCGCAGGGCGCGGCGGATGATCCGGCGCAGTACGTAACCACGACCCTCGTTGGACGGAATCACGCCGTCGCAGATCAGAAAGCCGGCAGAACGAATGTGGTCGGCAATAACGCGCAGGGATTTTTCTTCCATGTCCTTGCAACCGGTGGCGTCTGCCGCCGCTTTCAACAAGGCCTGGAACAGATCAATTTCATAATTGGAATGCACCTGCTGCATCACCGCGGAAATGCGCTCAAGGCCCATGCCGGTGTCGACACTTGGCTTCGGCAACGGCTTCAGCTCGCCACCCGGCTGGCGGTCAAACTGCATGAACACCAGGTTCCAGATTTCGATAAAGCGATCGCCGTCTTCCTCCGGCGAGCCCGGCGGGCCACCCCAAATATCCGCACCATGGTCGTAGAAAATTTCCGTGCAGGGGCCGCACGGGCCGGTATCACCCATGGTCCAGAAATTATCCGAAGCGTAAGGCGCGCCCTTGTTGTCACCGATACGGATAATGCGGTCTTTCGGCACACCCATATCGTTGGCCCAGATACTGAAAGCCTCGTCATCGCTGGCGTAGACCGTCACCATCAGCTTGTCTTTCGGAATGTTCATCCACTCCGGGCTGGTCAGAAACTCCCAGGCAAAGCGGATCGCATCATGCTTGAAATAATCGCCAAAGCTGAAATTGCCGAGCATCTCAAAAAAGGTGTGATGGCGAGCGGTATAGCCGACATTCTCAAGATCGTTGTGCTTGCCACCAGCGCGGACGCAGCGCTGGCTGCTGGCAGCGCGGACGTAATCGCGCTTTTCACGGCCGAGAAACAAGTCCTTGAACTGGTTCATCCCCGCATTGGTGAACAACAGGGTCGGATCGTCGTGGGGCACCAGCGAGCTGCTGGCAACAACGGCGTGGCCCTGACGGGCGAAGTAATCGAGAAAGGCCTGGCGAATGTCAGCACTCTTCATGGGATCGGGGCGTCCGGCTGGCAAAAAGAAAGCCGGGAGTATACCTGCCCGCTGCTTTTGTGACGATGGTCCGGGGACACGGCAGACAACCGGAACATCCGGTCTCAGTCATCCAGCTCGCGTATCTCCAGCGCATGAAAGCACTGTTCGCCGGTAAAGCCCCGGTACTGCAGGTATCGCAGCTGGCGGGCCTTTTCTTTCTGGTCAGTCACCGGTTTGTGGCCGAAGCGGCGTTCACGTAGCGCTCTGGCCTGGGCGAACCAGTCAACCTCGAGGCTGGACAGGGCCTGATCGACCAGCGCTGCAGCAATACCGCGCTGCCTCAAATCCTGCCTGAGCCGCAGCAGGCCATGGCCGCGGTCAATGGCAGAGCGAATCAGCACCTCAAGATAACGATTTTCATCAAGGAAACGATGCTCCTCCAGCCAGTCCAGCACCGCAGCAACATCCACCTCCTCGCCGAACTTGCGCCGCAACTTGCGGGTAATCTCGCTGCGGGAATAGTCGCGCCGCCCCAGCCAGTCGAGGGCGGCACGGCGCATTTCCGCTTGCTGATCAGTCATCTGCCTCAACAGTCACTTCTTCGGAGGCCGAGGCAACAACCGGGACGGCCAGCATCTGGGCCCGGATTGCCGCTTCGATCTCATCGCGGACGGCCTTATTTTCCTTGAGATAATCGCAGGCATTGGACTTGCCCTGGCCAATCTTGTCGCCCTTGTAGGCATACCAGGCACCGGACTTGTCGACCAGGCCAAGCTGCACACCCATATCGATGATCTCGCCCAGCACATTGATGCCCTGACCGTAGAGAATCTGGAACTCGGCCTGGCGGAACGGCGGCGCCACCTTGTTTTTGACCACCTTGACCCGGGTTTCATTACCGGTGACCTCGTCGCCCTGCTTGACCGCGCCGATACGGCGAATATCCAGGCGCACCGAGGCATAAAACTTCAGTGCGTTACCACCGGTGGTGGTTTCCGGGTTGCCGAACATGACACCGATCTTCATACGGATCTGGTTGATAAAGATCACCAGACAGTTGGCATTTTTCACCGAACCGGTGATCTTGCGCAGCGCCTGACTCATCAGACGGGCCTGCAGGCCGACGTGGGAATCGCCCATTTCGCCCTCGATTTCCGCCTTCGGTACCAGCGCGGCCACCGAATCGATGATGATCACATCAACCGCGCCGGAACGTACCAGCATGTCGGTGATTTCCAGCGCCTGCTCACCGGTATCCGGCTGCGACACGATCAGGTCGTCCAGCTTGACGCCCAGCTTCTCGGCGTAGTCCGGATCAAGCGCGTGCTCGGCGTCGACGAAGGCACAGTTGGCCCCCTGCTTCTGGGCCTGAGCGATCACCGACAGGGTCAGGGTGGTTTTACCCGATGATTCCGGGCCATAGATTTCGACAATCCGGCCTTTTGGCAAACCACCGATACCCAGTGCCACGTCCAGCCCCAGGGAGCCGGTGGAAATGGCCGGGATACGCTCACGCTTCTGGTCGCCCATGCGCATAACGGAACCCTTGCCGAACTGACGTTCAATCTGGGCCAATGCGGCGGTCAGGGCCTTGCCTTTGTTCTGATCCATGATGGATTCCCTCTGCTGGTCGCTTGTGCGAATGAATGTCGGCTGACAGTCCGGCCGGTGACGCCAATCAGACACCAACGCCTGACCACTGTCAATATGGACAGTATTATGCAAATCCCGGAAATGATCGCAAGGGCTATCCGCCCAATCTCGCTATAAGCCCTTGCAGCGCCCGAATGACAGTCTGTTCCCGCACTGCCTGTCGGTCGCCGTGAAGCAGGAAGCACTCGGCCTCGGCGTAGCCCAGCTTCTGACCCCAGGCCACCCAGACCGTGCCCACCGGTTTGTCGACCGTGCCACCGTCCGGCCCGGCGATGCCGGAAACGGCGATGGAAAGGTGCGCTCTGGAGCGCTGCACCGCGCCCTTGGCCATCTCCAGCACCACTTCCTCGCTGACTGCGCCGAACCGGCTCAGGGTATCCGCCGCAACCCCCAGCATTTCCTGTTTGGCCTGATTCGAGTAACTGACATAACCGCGCTCAAACCAGGCCGAACTGCCAGCCACCGAGGTAATCGCCTCGGCGATCCAGCCACCGGTGCAGGACTCGGCGGTGACCAGCATGATCTTCTGCCGGGCCACAAGGCGGCCGGCGCGTTCGGCCAGAACGTGAATCTGATTGTCCATGAAGCTCCTGCTGACGAAGGTGTAGATGGGGCGGGGCACGTACACGTATTTAAGTCATGCCTGCCGGATGGCCAATGGTAAACGGCCTATTCCCGAGACACATGACCCAGGATGAACCTGCAGAAACTTCCCGGAAGCCTGCCACCGACCATCAGAAAGTCGCAATATCATATATGTTCAGATCCCCGGGGGAAGGTCAAATGCCGTCCCGGCTTGGGGCCGGTCGCCCCACCCGCTATACTGATCCCAATCCGCATACACGATGACAACAGGTACCTGGGTCATGCAAACCATCAAGCAAATCGTTCATGACATTGCCGATCATCTTCCGGAGCAAGCCACTTTTGATGATGCCCTGTACGCCCTGTACGTCCGGCAAAAACTGGAGGAGGGCTTGCGCGATCTGGACGAAGGTCGCACGTACACGCAAGAGGAAGTTGAACAGCGCCTGCTGGGCAAGCCCCTTTCATGAAGCTTGTCTGACAAGCACTCGGAACAGGCTCTATTATGCAGTAAATTCACACTCTTCTACGAAGAGCCGTTATTTGGGGGGGTCATCTTCTCCTATATTTCCTACAACATGGCACCAAAAGGTAATTTTACCGCTGGAACAGTCATGGTTACGGCTCTTTGTGTTCTGGTTTTTCTTATTCTGATTTTGATCTGGGCGAGTGGCCAGGTTGAATTAGCAAACAAGATTCAAAGCACTGTTGGTGGTATTGCCACCATGGCGGGAGCGATTGGTGGCTTGGTCAGTGTGCGCAGTGGCTGAAACTTAACAAGGATGCACGCGACAAGCGCGTGATCGCGGCGTTATACCGAGTATTGGCATGGATAAATTTCTAAAGGTCGCAGTCCTTATATCTTTAATACTGAATTTCCCCGTTTTCTTTTGGTATCACGCAGAAGAAGATGCTCTTTTCTCAGAACCCATGAAAGAGGGAAGGATTCACCTCACTCAGGGCGCGGTGTATGGCCTAGTCTTTGTTGCGAAACGGGCCGGTCCCGATTGGCGTAGGAATGCGTTCTATGGCGTATCTGAGATCTACATTGACTCAGTCTCCGCCACGCTGGATACGGCAAAGTATTCTCGAACTTTAGAGCATGACTGGTTGAATGGTAAGCAAGAGGCCGCCGTAAAAGAGTACGTATACGATTTCGTAAGCCCTATATCATGTCGTAACTGTCGCATAGAAGTGGATAATGATTTTAGGTCACGGTTTATAAATCTTGGGTTTGAGGTGCATGATCAGATCAAACCAAACTTTGTAATTAGATTTAATATTGGCGTTTTGGCATTTCTAGGATTCGTCTCGACTGTGCTTGTTTTGCTGGCTTACCATATTATTATTCTTTTTAAGAAGCCCGTAAGCGGAGCGCATTAGGGCGTATAACAATCGGCTGCATCGGATAAATTTCCGCTGTCACCTTTTGTGCATGGGGCCGAACAAAAGCCGCCATCGAAAATTTACCCGGTGAGCATGGAGTTGGCAGTCAGTAGGAATAATCGTGAACTTAATCAAGAAAATATTAAAAGGACTTTCTGGTCCCGGCGAGCACTGCAGGATGTGGAACATATCCGTAACTACATTACCGAGGACGCACCCAAGGCCGCCGCACAATAGGAGCCAACACCATGCAACCACAAACACTGAAACAAGAAGCCCTGGAATCTCTCCAGCACTTACCCGACAATGCCGACATTGACGAGATCATGTATCGCCTGTACGTGGTGGATAAAATTCGCAAGAGCCGTGAAGCCATCGAGCGCGGCGATACCATCAGCCACGAAGAGCTAAAACGCGAGATCGAACAGTGGTAATTATCTGGTCAACACCGGCACGTCAAGACCTTCGCCTGATTTACCAGTATATTGCCCACGACTCCAAACGCTATGCCTCGCGCGTCGTGCAAGACATTACCGACAAGGTAGAAATTCTGCTGGAAACTTCCCCGCCTCGGCAGAATGGTGCCGGAAATCGGCGAAGAGAATGTGCGGGAGATCGGCATGTATTCCTACCGCATCATGTATGAACTGATCGGCGACACTATTTACATTCACGGCCTCATTCACAAACGGCGGAATTTTCAGCCGGAAGATTTGGATAGAGAGTAAATCAGATATACAAGCCCCAGCAGGTTGCTCTGCTGGGCCCCCTCTTCCAGAGAAAGCCCGACTGGGTATCCAGAGAGATTATTCGACTCAGCGCAATCATACCCAGCGGACAGGAGATACAGGTTTCATGCTTGTCATGGAATCCTGAACAGCACAAGGAGCTCCCACATGGCGGACTGCTGCAACAACACGACAGGCTTTGATGGTCAGTCGCCAGCCTATCGTCGGACACTCTGGATCGTTATCGGCATTAACGCGATCATGTTCGCTGTCGAGATGGTCACCGGCGCGCTGTCCGGCTCACAGGCACTGCAGGCTGACGCACTGGATTTCGCCGGCGACACGGCAACCTATGCGCTCAGCCTGTGGGTAATCGGCAAGCCGCTGCTGTGGCGCAGTCGCGCGGCGACCTTCAAAGGCCTGTCGCTGCTGGTCATGGGCGCCACGGTCCTGATCATGACGCTGCAGGCATCCATGCGACCGGAACCGCCGGTGGCGCTATGGATGGGCAGTGTCGCGGTGCTGGCACTGGTAGCCAACGTGGTCAGTGCCTTGTTGCTGATGCGCTTTCGCGATGGTGACGCCAACGTCCGCTCCGTGTGGTTGTGTTCGCGGAACGACGCCATCGGCAACCTGGGTGTGCTGGTAGCCGCCGTGCTCGTCGCGTGGCTGGACTCCCCCTGGCCGGACCTGATTTTTGCCCTGATCATGGCCAGTCTGTTCACTCACAGTGCCGTGTCCATATTACGCCAGGCTCGCCAGGAAGCATCGCAGCCGACGGATAGCACACATTGACGCAGCCCAGTGGGCTGCTAGTATCTATGCGCATTCATCGCAAATGACTCGGAAACCGCTGCGAATGACCCACCATTCACCCACAAGAACTGCTGTCACGGCCTTGATACTGGCCGTGTTCATGCTGGTGAATGCGGTGGTAGTTCTGGGAGAAGAGGCGATTCATTCCGTGCAGGAAGAGGTGCTTGCCCAAACGCATCATGACGGGCATCTCGCCGAGCATGTTCAGGGCCACGATACTGAAAAAGCAGATTGTGCCTCCCATCACAGCTGCCACAGCCACAGCCCGCTGGTTCTCGCTGGTGATGACATCGGCATACCTGTCCCGGGTCCGACCCGGGACTGGTTACCCCTGAACGGGGTGACACCTGACTCGCCATCCTACAGCCCCCCGGTCCCCCCTCCCGATAGCCCGTTGCAGTCCTGACCCTTTCTTTGCGGCCTCGTGCCGCTGTGACTGTCGTAACGGGAGTAACGCATGCATTTCCGAATACTCGGCCGCCGCCTGTGGGCGCTGGCTATGGCGGGCGCTTTGGCCAGCCAAATGGCCTGGGCAGAACCCGGCCCACAAACGGGCGGACAACCTGTCGCCCTGACTGAGGCACTGAACCTTACGCTGGCGCGCAATCCAACCCTGGCAACGTTTCCGTACCGCCTCAAGGCAGCGGATGCCGACCGTCTGCAGGCGGCACTGAGACCACAACCCAAGCTGACACTGGAAGCAGAAAACCTGGCTGGCAAGGCGCCGGCTGATGGCGTCAACGGTGCCGAGCTGACGCTGGCGCTCAGCCAGGTCATAGAGCTGGGCGGAAAGCGCCGGGAACGCATCGCGGTAGCCAATCTGGCGCGGGACGACTCGGGTCTGGCCTACGAGCAGGCCCGGCTGGACATACTGGGCGAGGCAGTCAGCCGATACATCCTTCTGGCGACCATGCAGGAGCAGGTCGAGCTGGCGCAGCGCAGCCTTGGGCTTACCCGACAATCGGAGTCCGCCGCCCGCCGGCGGGTACGTGCCGGCGCCGCGCCCCAGGCAGATCTTACCCGTCTGACGCTGGCCTCCCGGCAAGCCGATATTGCATTGCAACGGGCCCAGGTGGAACGCGATGCGGCCAGTCAGCAGCTGGCAGCACTCTGGGGTGAAACCGGGGTTGCGGATCTGGTTCCCGTGACTGCCCTGCGCCCGCTGCCTGAATTGCCCACGCTGCAGGCTATCAACGCGCAGCTTGATCAGGCGCCCGACCTGATGCGTCTGGCCAACGAAACCCGGCTACAGGAGGCCCAGATGCGCCTTGCCAGGGCCAATGGTCGGCGGGACGTAGAGATCACGCTGGGTGCGCGCCACGACCGACTCACTGACGACAACACTCTGGTGGCAGGCCTGTCCATTCCCCTGAACCTGCGCAACCCTAATCGCGGCAATATCGCCCGCGCCCAGGCTCAACTTGCCGAAAGCGAGGCACAGCTGAACGCTCGCCGGATAGAGCTGGTCGCGGCGCTGCAAGCCCTGTATCGAAACCTTTCGCTGGTTCGCGAGGAGCTTGCTCTGGTCGAGGACAGCGCTTTGCCTCTCGCCCGTCAGCTTTACCGTGACATCGAGAAAGGCTACCGCGTCGGCCGCTACAGCCTGCTTGACCTGACCAGCGCCCGGCGGGAACAGATTGCTCTCGAACAGCAGGCTATTGAACTCGCCGCCCGCTTCCACCAGCGCCGTAACGAAATTGAACGCCTCACCGGCCTGAGCCTGTCCCTCAGCGGTGAGCAGGAGATCGCACAATGAAAAAAGTAATCCCGAAGCTGATGGTGATTTTGCTCCTGACCAGTTCCAGCACCTTGTTTGCGTCAGAAGCCCATGCAAGTGAGCAGGACACACTGGAAAAAGCACAGCATGAACCAGGCCCTCTCCATGATGACCATGATGAAGATCATGAGGGGGACCACGAAGAAAAGCACGAAGAAGACCATGACGCTCACGAAGAAGAGGGTCATGAGGAAAATGAAGAGCCAGAACTGACCTTCAGCGCCGAACTTCTGCGTGAGTTCGGAGGCGAAATCGCGTCTGCCCAGGCCGGCGTTATTCGCCAGCAGGCATCTCTTCCCGGGGAAGTACGACTCAACGAGGAAGCTGTGGCACAAATCTCTGCGCGTTTCCCGGCAAAAATCACCAGGATACGAGCCAGGATTGGTGACCACATCAAGGCGGGAGATACACTCGCGGAAGCAGAGAGCTCGGACACACTCGTACGCTTTTCGCTGCAATCCCTGATAGACGGCGTAGTCATCAAACGCCAGGTGACGCAGGGAGAACATCTGTCCCCGGACGATACTGCTTTCGTTATCGCGGATTTATCAACTCTCTGGGTAGACATCTCCCTCTATCCGAAACAGATATCGCGTGTAAAAGCGGGGCAGCCCGTGCGCATCACGACTACTCACGGACCTGAATCGGTTGACGCCCGCATCGATTATGTAGCGCCCCTTGTGGAAGAAGGCACACGCACCGGCCTGGCGCGCGTTTTTCTGGCCAATGAGAACCTGGAATGGAAGCCTGGCATGTTCATCAAGGCGAACATTACCCTCGATGAATTCCCTGCCGCCGTGGTGGTCCCCCAAAGCGCCGTCATTGATGTTGAAAGCCAGCCGACCATATTTGTGCAACAAGGCGAAACCTGGCAGCCACGCGCGGTAACGGTTGGCCGCAATGACAGTGATCAGGTCGAGATTCTGGAAGGCCTGAACGCTGGCGAAAAATATGTCTCCAAGGGCGGCTTTGTGCTCAAGGCGGAACTTCAGAAAAGCGAATTTGAATCCGGCCACAACCACTAATCGCGGGAAAACAGTATGCAAACTATTATCCGTCTTGCGCTGGAGAACCGACTGCTGGTTGTCGTGATCTCCCTGGCAATGCTTATCGGCGGTTACTCCGCCTACCGAACCCTGCCTGTTGACGCCTACCCGGACATCTCACCGTCTTTAGTGCAGGTGTTTGTGGAAACTGAAGGTCTGGCGCCGGAAGAGGTAGAGAAATACGTCACTTACCCCATCGAAAGTGCCATGAATGGCTTGCCGCAACTGGATCATGTGCGGTCGATCTCCAACTTTGGTCTGTCGGTGGTCAACATCTACTTCGAGGACGGCACTGACATCTACTTTGCCCGACAGTTAGTGGGGGAACGGTTACAGGTGGCCCGGGGGACTATTCCCGACGGCTTCGGCGAGCCGGTTATGGGCCCCATTACCACCGGGCTTGGCCAGATTCTTTTCTACGTGCTGGAGGACACCAGCGGACAATACAGCAACACCGAGTTGCGGGAGGTACAGGACTGGATCGTCAAGTTCAACCTGCAGACGGTAAAAGGCGTGACGGAAGTCCTTTCCATTGGCGGTGAGGTCAAGCAATTCCAGGTGCGCATCGACCCCAACGCGCTACTCCGATATGACGTATCACTGCCCCACCTCAAAGAGCGCATAGAGGCCAACAATGCCAACGCCGGGGCGCAGTTCATCGTCAAGAATGATGAAGAGTACATCGTGCGTTCCGTGGGTCTGGCCACGGACCTTGAGGCACTGCGCAATATCGTAGTGAAAACCATCGACGGCACGCCCGTTTATCTGCACCAGCTGGGTGAATTGGACATAGGTGGCGAAATCAGGCGCGGACTCACCACCAAGGACGGCGAAGGCGAAGTGGTTGTAGGGATGGTGCTGAAACTGATCGGCAGCAATACCTCTCAGGTCATCGCCGCCGTCAAGCAGGAACTTGCCACGATCAACGAGAACCTGCCCGAGGGCATCAAGGTTCAGCCATATTATGACCAGGCGACATTGGTCAAGGCGGCGGTGAGCACCGTTATCAATGCCTTGTTGCAAGGAATCATTCTGGTAGCGCTGGTGTTACTGGCGTTTATGGGAGGGCTCCGACCCAGTATCGTGGTGGCACTGTCGATTCCGTTTTCCGTCGGCTTCACTTTTCTCGCCATGAAATTCTTCGATATCTCCGCCAACCTGATGTCGCTGGGCGGGATTGCCATCGCGATCGGCATGATGGTGGATGGCGCGGTCGTGGTGGTAGAGAATATCGACCGGATGTTGCGTGACTCCTCCCCGGACGAATCGCGCCTACATCTGGTGGCCAGAGCCTGTCAGGCAGTGGCGCGCCCTATTCTGTTTGCCATCAGTATTATCATTATTGTGTTTTTGCCGTTGTTTACCCTTCAGGGTGTAGAAGGAGCGACCTTCCGGCCACTGGCCTATACCGTGGCGGTAGCCATGCTCGGCTCACTCGTCTTTGCCTTGATCGTGGCGCCAGTGGCCTCGTCCCTGCTGATGAGGCGTCCCCAGGAAGATGCTGACAAACCCCAAAAGGATATTGTCAGCCTGCTGCTGAAAGGATACCAACCGCTGGTAGAGACCATGGTGGCACGCCGTGGCGTGGCGCTGACGATTGCGGCTGTGGTTTTACTTATTGGCATTTTGGTCGCTCCACGGCTGGGATCGGAGTTCGTCCCGCGCTTCAATGAGGGAGATCTACTGATTCGTGCCACCATGGCGCCATCCATTTCGCTGGAAAAAGCTGAGACGACCATCAGTGTATTCGAGCGACAACTGATGGCCGCATTCCCTGAGGTCACTCAAGTGGTATCACGGATTGGTCGCGGCGAAGTCGGTGCCCACGCCGACCCGGTGAATAACGCGGAAATTTTCGTGGCGCTGAAGCCCCAGGACGAATGGCAAAGCGCGGAGACACTGGACGGCCTGTATGCAGCAATGGGCGAGAAATTCGCAGACTTTCCTGGCGCACAATTCAACTTCACCCAGCCCATCGCGGCGGCTGTAGATGAATTGCTGACCGGCACAAAGGCCGAGCTTGCCGCCAAGCTGTTCGGCGACGACCTGGATGTTCTGGCCGAGAAAGCACAGGCTATCGAACAGGTAATACGCACTGTTCAAGGTGCTCAGGATGTCCAGCGCGATCAAATTGGCGGCACGCCGCAACTGCGTATCACGCTGAATCGGGATGCCATCGCCCGCTATGGCCTGAATGTCAGCGATGTGCAGCGCACCTTGAGCGTCGCCGTGGGCGGCGGCGAGGCCGGACAGGTATTCGAGGGCATCCGCCGTTTTGACATCTATGTCCGGCTTGAAGAGTCCGCTCGCAACCGGGCCGATGTCATCGGGCAGCTCATTATCGAAAACGCTTCTGGCCAGCGTATCCCCCTGGAGGAACTGGCAGACATCGAGGAAGTGGTGGGGCCGCGCCAGATCACCCGGGAAAACAATCAGCGCTTTATCACCATCCAGACCAATGTCCGCGACCGGGATATCGGTTCCTTCGTGGCCGAGGCCGACGCCGCCATCGCCGAGCAAGTGGACTTGCCACCGGGGTATTTCCTCAAATGGGGAGGACAATTCGAACTTCAGCAACAGGCCAACAAGCGTCTGATGATTGTGGTTCCTGTTACCCTGGCGCTGGTATTTCTGATGCTGTTCGTCAACTTCCGGTCCCTGCGAAACGCACTGCTTATCATGCTCAATATCCCGCTGGCACTGGTCGGCGGTATCGTCGCGCTGTGGTTAAGCGGCCAGAGCCTTTCAGTGCCTGCCTCGGTCGGCTTTATCGCCCTCTTTGGTATCGCCCTCGAAAACGGCCTGGTATTGGTCAGTTACCTCAATGAGCTGGTCAAGGACGGGATGTCCATTGCCGAAGCCAGTGTGCGAGCAGCCTGTGCAAGACTGCGAGCGGTGATCATGACAGCCGTCACGACCGCCCTTGGGTTGTTTCCGCTGTTATTCGCCACCGGTACCGGTAGTGAAGTACAGCGGCCACTGGCCACCGTCGTCGTTGGCGGCCTGGTCACCGCCACCATATTGACCCTGCTGGTTATTCCTGCACTGTATCACTGGTTTGCCGACAAGCCCGCCGACATGAGCGAATCCCACTAATCCGGAGAAACTGTCATGCAAGAGATCAAAGCCTATATCAAACATCGCAAACTGGAAGCCGTGACCCTGGCACTGCATCGCGTGCAGGGGGTCACCGGCATGAGTGTCGCCCACGTTGTCGGATTCGGCCGGAGCAAGGTCAACACCAGTTCCGCCAACCCGATTGACGGAGCCGGCGATTTTGTCAAGCACGTGAAAGTGGAAATCGTCTGCCACGATCAGTATGTGAATGAAGTGATCCAGGTACTGAAAACCGAAGCGCACACCGGACTGCGAGGCGATGGCCGTATTTTTGTCAGCGATGTCCGCCGTGCAATCCGGATCGAAGATGGTGTTGAGGACAGTTCGGTAGTTTGAAATGTCAGCTCGGATTCCAGGAGCTACGGGCCACCCCAAGTAGTCCGTGCGGTTAATTCTGTAACGTTTTTTTCGCACGTTCTACCGACGCCAGAATTCATTGCCGGTGACGCCATTGAGCGATTGCCGGATAACGCCGGCATGGAAGAGATCATGTATTGCCTGTACGTACTGGAAAACGTCCGGCGCGGCCAGCAGGATGCCGAACAGGGCAAAACCACCACCGCCGAACAGGTACTCAAAGATATCCGGTCATGGTGAAGTGGGCCGATCATGCATTGGCCCAGCTCCGCCATATCCATGGTTTCTTCAAGCCGGCTTGGGGGTACTATCCTCAGGATTCAGCCTCAAGATAGTGTTTACCATCACGTAACCATTGGAGAGTAAGGCCAGGCGCCATTACCGCTCGACGAAAATCCACTTTCAATCAGGTGATTGTTTGTCAACAAAGAGGTTACGGTTGTGGTGCTTACGCCAAAATACTCCGATGCATCTTCAATGGCTGATTCTGAATAATCTCCCTGCATCAGCTCCTTTACACCTTCAATTGGACAAAGCAATTCGGCCGCAAAGGCGCGCTGATACTTCTGACGAAACGTACTCAAATCCGAAGATACAAGCCAACCATCTCCATGGTTTTTCTGAAAAACACAATCTGCAAGAAGACGAGCGTACTCAAACCGCTTCGCAGTGGGATGCTTCTTGCGAGGCATAAACCGAATTTGATTATGCTGAGTTGGAACAGCCACCGATACTTTAGATCTGTTCTCGGGCTTATAGCGATCGGCCGCCGCGGAGCTAATACCCAAGACATCATAGAGACTTTCGTTTGTAATCCTCTCTGATAGTTTCGTCCCAAAGTAGCCACGCATGTTATTTGCATCCTGAACTGCAAGCTCCCAAGGCGCTCGCCTTGCAGTCTCACTGCCAACGAAAACATGCTGAGGAATATCGGGCTTGCCATCCAGTCCGCTCAGGGAAGAGAAATGCTTTATCTCTTTCTCTTGCTCATCCTGAAAGGCTTTTCCTGTCGCCAAGGCAGCCATTAGCTCAGAAAGGGAAGACTCCCCCACTGTACCGGTAAGGTTCACCATCCCCTGCAATAGAGATTCTGGACACTCCTCCGGGTCGTATCCCATCATTGCCTCAAAACGACGCCGTCGATTGTGGTCAGGGCTAGCTTCCTCCTCACACACGATTCCCCATAAATCCGAAAGTTCGGAATCGGCAATATTAGAATCTCGCAACCTATCCAGCACAGCGCCAATAAAACGAGAGGCTTCGGTACGAAAATCCAACATCGGCACAAAATAAGGAGAGCTTAAGCCACTCAGGTATCTGACAGATTGCCCTGCATTCTGATTGGAAGAAGAAGACCATACTTGGATACCTTCGCCATCAGTAGCAAACATGATCGTAGGCCAGACAAAACCATGATTTGCGGCAGACAATTCATGGGCCATACGCCAGGATACTGAAGGTCGCACGCCATTACCTGGGTGAGGTTCATGTAGCAATCGCCACCAAGACGACGCAAACCAAGTCGCTAATGGATACATAGAAACCAGCACATCATCTTTAATCGTGCGAGACCATATATCTTCGTTTCGAGTCAAGCAGTTTCCATTCACAGTAAAGGACAACCGCGCCATAGTCTCATAAAACTCCGGCGCGTCATTCCCCACCGCTTCCCACTTAACTCCAAACTCCATACGCTTCTTATCCACGTTAACGCTCTCTCCATTGCGTTAAAATCAACTCTGCGAAAGGATCCGTAGACTGCATGGGATAACCGTGATAAGCCCCTGTCTCACGATTCTCCAGTCGTGCCTCCAACACAATCTCATCCGCTGTAACAGACCAGATAACTTTCGGCCATTCGCCATCAAATTGCATACTGACGAGTCCCCGCATGACACCTTCCTTCAGCAAACTGCTCGCCACATCTTTTTCGAAGATTGCCGCCACGTCGCACAATGATTTACCAGCTCTTGGTCCAGAAGGTGGCGTCAGCCCGAAATCCCCGGGATTCTTCTTATGCGCCGGATTTCCACAATAGTTCACCTTCCGGCTCAAAACCGCCCGATCAACCTCAGCAAGCATCTCACGAGGGCGGATTTTCCGCTTATTGTCAAACTTGTCTCTTCGAGCTTGCATTCTATTCACTCAGTTCAACCGGAAGATATCCCTTGATCGCAGGAAACCAAGGGCAAGCCATAGGCCGAAGTATCCCACAAGCGGTGAGTAAAATCGCCCATGGGTGGATACAATCCGTTGCCTGAAAGGCGACTATGTGAAAGATACCTCTGACATGAAAAATCCTAAGAAACGTAGTGGTACTTGATGGACTGACCGCCGTAGGACATCTTCCGGGACACACGCCCCTTCACAGCTATCAACCGCCCAGTCGGCACCTGCGTAGACTGCCCGCTGTTGTAGCTTGTCTGCTCCTGAGACAAAACCACCTCAACCCCCAGCTTCTGGGTCAGCGCCTCACGGGCAAGCTCCGGCAACGGCTTCACCGGAACGAGCTTGTTACTGAAGGAAGAGCGTCTGGCCTTGGCATACAGCCCTCGCCCGAACTTGATCAATACTTCATCCCCCACCAACTCACGCAATACGCGGCCAACCTGGTCTCGATCGGAGAGATCGCTAAAGTCAGCAGGAACAAAGACCACGCCCGCGTTACGGCTGATCCGATACTTGATCCTTGATTTCAATGAGTTAAGAGCCATAACCACCTCCCGGGCTATCCGGAACCACGATTTGCAAATATACGACATTATAACCTGCTATAAAACAATTATTTTTCTTTTAATATCATTAGCTTAATTAAATATTTTCCACCATCGCGAGACTTCGGATTACCCTGAGATCCTGCCTAATGTTTCGCCGGCATCAGTCTTCGGCTTATCACCGGGACGCATGAACTCGCCCTGACGGATAGAGGCGTAGTCATGGGTTTGCTACGCTTCCGCGCTTTGATTTACACAACCCATGACGCAGACCCGCGTGAAGACCCCACCGCTCTGGTACAAATGCGCCAGTTTGCCACCGAAGCCGAGCTGGAACTGTGTCGCCCCGGCGTCAGCCAGGTGCGCATGGTTATCGAGATCGTCCAGCAGTTGAAACAGGTCATGGATGAAAACGGTGCCGCGCTGGATGATGAGCTGGTACGGCAGAAAGAATGGGTCGATCACACCCGGATCAACGACTGATCAGGCAATACTGTGTAGTTGCGATATCACCAATTTGTGCAGGGCGAAGCGCTCAGCCACCGGCACCCTCACCGGGCAAACGCCTTCTGAAGCAAGTAAGGTTGCCACCTGACTTTCCCCCAACAAATATGCCAGGTAAGGCAAGGGCCTGGCCTGCGGCGCACTAACCGGCCCCGCCGATTTCTCATTCGTCAGCCTGGCTCTGGAACTACCCGCGCCACCCGCCTTCGGGCCGCCCTTCGTAGCACTTCGGGCCGTAGCCACCGCCAGCAACGTCTGGGTGACATTCGAGATCGCCCCGACATCACCTTCAAATGCCCTGGACGTCTCATCAACGGCCGCATTGTAGACATTCTTCGCCGCTTGGCCATAATCGCCGTTGACGACAAAATCTACGCCGCGATCAATCGCCGCGAAAGTGCCATCCAGTTCGCTACGGACCTGATCGTCGTCCACCCCTGCGGCCGACTGGGCAAGGTTGGCGACAATATCGAGGCCGCCGGTTACCGCCTGCCCCATTGTCGTCACGAACTGCGCAGTGCCGATTGCCACCGCCGCCACTCGGCTGTCGGCCTGCTCGTTGCTGTCGGACAGCCAGTCCTTGAAGTTCTCCAACTGCTTGGTCGCGTCTCCAAACTTCGACTTGTTGCCATCCGGGTCCCAGTACACCGTCGGATTGCCGTAGGCGTACAGGTAGCGATGCAGGCTTGGCGGATTCCCGGCCTCACCCAGATAGGTATCCTGCTGAAGGAACCTTCCCGTATCCGGGTCATAGAACCGCGCCTTCATGTAGATCAGGCCGGTTTCGGTGTCGTGTTCGTGACCGGTGAAGATATTGCGGTTTACTGAGTCGCCTTCTTCCTTGGTGATCTCGCCGAACGGGTCGGTGCGGTAGCTTTTCTGGACTGTGCCGCCGTCGGTGGACAGGTTGGCGGTCGTGCCCAGCGCCGCGTAGTGGTAGAACTGGCGGTTCTGTGGCGTGGTGAGGCTGATCAATCTGTCCGCGTAGTTGTAGTGCGCCACCAGAGTCGTGCTGTTGTTCTGGAACTCATCCAGCACTGACTTGCCGTCGTGCAGGTATTCGATGTCGCCGCGCTGTGAGCCAAGGTGGCGGATGCGCATGCCGGCGTAGTTGTATTGATATCTTCCCAGACTGGTTTGGTTGGTCGGCGGGCCGCGGATGGTTTCAATCAGCTGGTTGCGGCTGTTGTACGCAAACGTGGTTTGCTCGGGCTGGATTTTTGTGTTGTCCAGCTTGGTCAGCGTGTTGCCGTTGTTGTCGTAGGTGTAGAGGATCTGCTGGCCGTCGTCCTCGTCGGTGATGGTTTGCAGCCAGTGGGTGTCGTCGTACTGGTAGCTGCGGTTTGTCGTGACGGTTTGCGTGCCGTCAGTGGCGATGTCGGTGACAACTTCCGTCTTGCGGTCAAAGCTCGGCCAGTAGCTGTAGTCAGTGATCTGTTGGCTGCCATCTGTTCTGGTGATGGTGAAGCCTTCGAGGCGGTCCAGGGTGTCGTAACGGTAGGTGGTGGTTTCGCTTTGGGCGTCGCTAAAGCCGTTCTGCACTTCCACCTGTTCGATGCGGTTGCCGTTGTCGTCGTAGGCGTAATCGAAGCTGGAGATCACGCTCTGGTCCGCCGTGTGGCGGTTGATGACGGATGCGAGCCGGCCGGCGTTGTCGTGGCGGTAGGCCACTTCGGTGCCGTTCGGATAGGTGACGCCCTGCATCCAGCCGTTGGCATACCAACTGTGGGTCGTGCTCTGGCCGTTGCTGGTGCTGGTTTGCAGGCGGTTGCGGGCGTCGTAGGCATAGCTGGTGCTGCCGCCGGCGGAGCTGACCTGGGTGCGGTTGCCGTTGTCGTCGTAGCCGTAGCTGATGGCCTTGCCGCGCTGGGTGAGCGTGGTCAGGCGGTCAAGCAGATCGTAGTCGTGGTCGGTAATGTCGCTGCCACCGGATGCCTTGTGTTCGGTGATGATGTCGACGTTGTTGTTGGCATCAAAGCTGGTGACGATCTGCGTGACGTCACTGCCAGCGGGCAGGATCTGGTGCGTCTGGCGATTCAGGTTGTCGTACTGGTAAGTGAACACCTGGCCGTTGGCATCGGTGAGCTGCGTCAGGTTGTTGTCTTCGTCGTAGCTGTCGAAGCTGACGATCAGCTCGCCACTGCCCTTGTGCTGGATGTGGGCGGTCTTGCGGTTCAGCAGGTCGCATGTGAATTCGACCACGGTGGGGCCGGTGTCGGCGCCGCTCCGGCTCAGGGCGATGTAGGCGCCTCCTCCAACTCGGAAAGCCATACCAAGGATTACTTCCGAACAGCCGGCCAGTGCACTCTGGCAGCCCAAACAGTCAGCCTTTACTATGCCCGCCTGCCTTTCCAGCCAAGCGGAGCCCGCCCGTGTCGACGGATCTCAGCCAACACACCCCCATGATGCATTGGCGCGTTACCATTGAATTAATTAGCTTTATTGTATTTTTTCAATCAAAAACCTACACTACAACCTACACTAATCCACTCCAACTGCATGGGTGTGTATTTACTAGAACGGACATCTACGGACGGACCCCATCTGGACCCAACCTTATAAGTTTCTGGCAGAGACAATTACATAGCCCGCAAAGTCTGTGCTTCAGTTGACACCGCACCTGGCGCAGGTAGCGTTAACGGTGTTCTCAGTGCAATAGCTGACGGAACTACCTGAGCCGCGTTGGGCGAAATTCCTGATGAACACCTCCTCCTCGACAACTGCGAATGTGCTCAACACAGATAAACCTCTAGCTTCATCACTGACTGAGTCTATCGACTCCGGGACTCGAACCGCCTGTTTGCCTATCAACCTTTGAACCCGCTCTGTGCGGGCTTTTTGCCATGGAGAACCTATGGCCAAGACGCCTTATGTCAAGAAAGATCAGGGCCTGTATCGGGTCCGGGGCTATGTCAGCCCGGATGCACTGGTATAGATAGCTGCAGACATATAGCTGGAGAATCCTGCCGACCAAGAGAGCCCGACCAAAACCCACCGACCATTCCTACAGCAACCCCTTCTCCACACTGGAAAACTGCTTGATTGAACCTCCAAAAGTGGACTGCGACTCCCACTCCACATCTAAGCTCTTGGCGGCACATATCATTGGCACTACTGTAAAAATATATCTATTCCACGCTTGCATATGGGCCCCATTGATCTACAACGAGATTTTTACGATGTTCAGCCAGCTCACGAGAAAGTGCAATTTACTCAATACGAGCCGCTCTCTGATAACTCATCTCAACAGCACGGAATTGAACTCATTCGCGCACCGCTAAGTCTTTCCATTATTGTTGCTCTTCGGCATTTCCACAGCCCCTCGATCAGGAGAAGATGCTCACAGATATATTCATGATGGCGGATTTTTTGCGGATTTATGCACAAATTGTAACAGCGGCAATTTATCCGGTGCAGCTGTTAGGTTTAACTCACATTTTTGCCAATTAGTTTCCATTCAATTTTAAAGCCCTTGGCTATTCCTACGCCCGAATCTAAGCCTGACTCCAAAATCACATCAATTCCCTCGTCTTCTAAGGGGTCATCAAGAGGATCTCCGGCCGAATGCCAAGATGAAACATCAACGCATTCGCCGCCCTCGAACTCTGCATGCAGCTCGTAGGTAGATACAAGTTCATCTCCCTTATAGATCAGAACCCTAAAGTCCTTATCAACTTCCACAGTCACTCCTTCTTGTCAAATATTTGGATAAGCCCAGGCGGCAACCTAACGCCCACGTAACAGGCGCGATTCTGCGAGCGCCCTAATTGACGCGATTGTCAGAAGCTTTTCAGGCTCGATGGTATTCATGTAAATAAAGTGGGTTGATGTATTTTTTGTTAAGCACGTAGTCTTCAAATGTAGAGATAAACTGCTCCACAACAAGCTGAATCTCTTGCGTTTTGGCTCTCAAGACTTCCACCCTATGCCTTTCTCCGACAGATACAGGCGTCTCTCTGCCGTGCGCGACTGCATTTCGCTTCTCTGCCACTTCATCGATGGTCAATCTAACTCGCGCGTCAATCGAAATTTGAGTTGCTCCAAAACTTCGGATTGTTTCTTGAAGGGTTTTGTACCAGATGTTCTGAAGATTTTCGGAAAATAGCGTGTTGTTTAAATCAAAACTATCATCAGACCCTAAGCTTTCAAAAACTTCTGCTGACTTTGAAAAATAGTTCTTATAGCTACATTGCTTAAATCCCTGCATCTTTGAATTTAGAGATATTACGTTAAACGAGTTTTCATAGTGTTTATTCTTAACACTCTCACTTTTCACAAGCAAGATAGTTTGTTCAATTGTTTCATTAACTGCTTTTTCAAGCGCGGAGTATAAATGGACATAGAACAATCCACGGAGAATCTTAACCTCAATTGAGGCAGCGCCATCCCCTTCAATTGACTCTATGAACGCCAAGTTAACGAGTACTTCGCTGAATCTCTCTCGTGAATTTGAGCGAATTATACTAAACGGCATTTAGCAATCGTTCCTTAACTATAGTTACGCGCTTCTCTAGCATTTTTCTGCTGTTAGTCGCGCCAGTTGTACATTTCTTCAGTTCAGTGTCATCCAGAAGCGGCGCCAATTGTGATAAGTCATATTGCTCACCGCTTTCTATCGCTTTAGCACACCCAACAGTAATAGCCTCGTATAGGACGATCGGCGTTACATTTTTCCTCGCTCCCCGGACAATCCCGTCAGGCAAATTTTCATTTATGGCCCTAAATGTCGCCAAAAAAAGCTCGTTAAGATGTTTTTTATCCTTGAAGCTATTCGTCTTCTTTTCCATATAGTCATTTAAAAATCCTTTTACGCTATGGACAAAAGAAGCTGAATCTTGATGATATGCAAAAAATCTTAGAACAAGCTCCTCATAACTACCTAAGCGCTCAGCATTCTCAGTCATTTTCACTACAGATCGAAAGTCCTCATTACCGGCCAATTCCTTAATGAAGTCATTAAATTCTCCAATGTATACACAATTCCTAATTTCCTGCTCATGAAGCGTAACTCCACCGGTATTCAGACGTTCAAAAAGATCATATCTAACATTAAAGTCGCTTCTATCGTTTAATACAGTTATTCGCAATGGCCTCGTTTGCAGCATAAACTGCATCGACTTAGGCAAGTCCTCGTACAGCAAGCCATTCATGGAATCCAATTTTTCAAGACCTGACAACTTCAGTTTCTTGTGATTTATCTTCAGATAACTCAGCTCTTCGGCATCACCGATAAAGTTTAATATTGTAGTCAGTCTCTGTAGCCCATCAATAACCTCCCAAGACGCGTCACGATTTGTCGCCATAAATAAACTAGGTATTGGTATCCCAAGAAATAGAGATTCAATTAGCGCTGATTGTCTTGTCTGATCCCAAACAAAATGACGCTGGTATTCTGGCGCAATATCTACCATGCCCTCCAAAACCATATCGTATAGTTGCTTTAACGTAATGTCGTAGCTATCAAATGCAACTGACCGCCTGTTTGTGTCTAGCTGTTCTTGTATCTTAATTATATTCAATTTGATTCCTCTTAAGTCGATTTATGGGAGCGATACTCACAAGACTTCTGTAGCCGATTGTTAGCCGTTGCACGCTTCATAAACCAAGATTCCATCTGCCTTCACGCCGGCCTCTATTACTCGGGTTTTACCTGGCTTGTAGTACTGCCAATCTACTTTTAGCCCTATGAGGGCTGCAACCTCGAATCTAAGGGGCTCTACGTCAAATGACCACGTAGTAAAACCACCGCTTTCGTCGGTGCCTTTAATGGCAAGCATATTAAGCTCTACCGCAATATCTAGATCGCTTTCATCGTGGGCATCCCCTCTCGCTCTGCTGCCGAATATCCAGAGTCTGCCTATTAGAGGATGGATCTTTGCCCATTCTTGAAGCGTGCCTATAAGTTCATTCATGTGATTCTGGCTAACATCTTTATTCATTAGAAACGTCGACATAATCCCACCGATTATCCCGGCCTCATCGACTTATAATTACTTCCAATACTAACCACATCAGCCGCGTACGGCGATATAGCAAATATCTTACACAGCTCAATCCGGCCAGATCCGGGCAATTCCGAACGAGGAGACACTCGCAAGAGCATTCCCACCGATACCACTAGAGCATGCGCATCGCCCAGTATCCCTTGAACCTCAGCATTCAACGGCTCATTTGGCTCGGCAAAGCCACGCGACCATCTCCCAACCATCATTCCAAGATTATTCGAACACATATCACCCTCCAGAGACTGGCCATCCACCCCTTCATGCGCCCTAGCCCACCTCTGGCGCATGCCCACCTCAGGAGCCCCCCCATGATTCTTCAATGTCCCAGCTGCCGATCCATTCGGATCACAGCACATCACACGGGCCGCAAGGTCTGTGCTTCAGTCGGCGCCTTAGCCGGCGCTGCAAGCGGCTTCGCTGCCGCAGCCTCCGGAGGCCGAATTGGGGTCGCCGTTGGCGCCGTAGTTGGCCCTGCTGGCTCGGTCCTAGCCGGACTGACCGGGACCCTGGTCGGAGGTGCGGTCGGTGCCATAGTCGCTGGCTCAGCCGGCGCCGCCCTCGGCGACTTTGTTGACGAGAACATTCTCGACAACTTCGAGTGTCTTCAATGTGGACATACATTCAGCGCGGCCACTGATTAGCTCTCCCAGTAATCGCTGATCTATCTCCACCCTCTACCCCATCAATCCTTGAGCCCGCCCTGCGCGGGCTTTTTGCCGTCTGGAGAAACCTATGGCGAAGACGCCTTACATAAAGAATGATCAGGGCCTATATCGGGTCCGGGGCTATGTCAGCCCGGATGCACTGGTGCAAATCGCTGCAGATATACTGCTGGAGAATCTCGCCGGCAGGGAAAACCTGACTCAGCCCGAGGACGCCGCCCGCTTTCTGCAGCTGGCACTAGCCCAGGAGAAAAACGAACACTTCGCCGTGCTGTTCCTGAACAACAAGCACCAAGTGATCTGCTTTGAACGGATGTTTACGGGCACCATCGACGGTGCAGCCGTTTATCCACGGGTGGTGGTGCAGCGGGCTCTGGAGCACAACGCAGCAGCGGTGATCTTCGCTCACAACCACCCCTCGGGCTGCCCGGATCCATCCGAAGCAGACCGCTCGATTACCCGGCGATTGAGTGAGGCGCTAAGTCTGGTCGATGTTCGGGTGCTGGATCACTTCGTAGTTTCACAAAGCCACTGGGTCAGCCTGGCAGAACGCGGCTGGATCTGATCGATTACGGCGCCCGCACCAGTTCAATCACCTTACTCAACCACTTCCCTGCCCTGCCGCTTCGGGCACGGGCGTTTATGCCGATTTTTACAGGAGAAACACCATGGCACATCTCGTGGACCAAATGGCCTACGTCGGCCGCACGCCCTGGCATGGCCTCGGCAACGAACTGGCAGCCCGACAACCGCTGGACGTCTGGATGGATCAGGCCGGACTAGCCTGGAACATCAAGGAAACCCCTGTACGCTTCATCAACAGCGATAAGGGCAGACTCGGAGAGATCCTGTCATTCGATGATCAGAAGGTGCTGTACCGCTCCGATACGCTAGCCCCGCTCTCGGTGGTGAGTCAGCGTTATCAGGTAGTGCAGCCCAGAGACATTCTTGAGTTCTATCGTGACCTCACCGAAAAGTCCGGCTTTGAGCTGGAGACCGCCGGCAGCCTGAAAGGCGGGCGCAAGATCTGGGCACTAGCACGCACCGGCCAAACCGGATTGCTGAAAGGCAACGATCGGACCAACGCCTATGTCCTGCTCGCCACCGCGTGCGACGGCACCATGGCCACCACAGCGCAGTTCACCAGTGTGCGGGTTGTATGCAACAACACACTGGCCGTGGCGCTCAATGGTCAGGCGCAGTCGGTAAAGGTATCGCACCGCAGCGTGTTCGACGCGGAGTCCGTGAAGAGGCAGCTGGGGATCTCGGTATCTGCCTGGGAGGACTTTATGTACCAGCTCAAGGCGCTAAGCGAGCGCAAGGTCAAACAGTCGGAGGCGAAGAAGTTCATGCGCACCCTGTTCCAGCCACGTCCGGATCAGGTCGAGCAAAAGACGAATGAGCGGGCCATTGGCAAGGTGCTCTCACTGTTCGATGGTGAGGGTCGCGGGTCCCACCTGGCCTCCTCTCGCAGCACTGCGTACGGCCTGCTCAACGCTGTCACCGAGTTCGTTGATCACGAGCGACGTGCGCGTAGTACCGACTATCGGCTGGACTCGGCCTGGTTCGGTCAAGGCGCCACCTTGAAACAACAGGCACTGAGCGAAGCACTCGCTCTGGTCGCCTGATGCACTCCAAACGTCCTGACCTTTTGCCCGGCGTATCACTGCCGGGCTGCCCTGATGGCGGCCCTGACGGAACACAACGGGAAAGCCACCATCGCCACCTACTCCGGTGACGGCAACCCTGGTGACGCGGACGGCGTGGAGACCATTCTGCAAGAAGCGATCAAGATTCCGGCAAACAATAAAATCACCCTGCGCCAGCCAGAGGGTGAAATGATCAATGCTGGGTGCGTTAACGCTAGGCTTCATTTTTACCGGTGCTCCATTGCGGCCTTTCACTGCATTTTCGACACTAAGCCTTGAGGAGACGACCAGATAAACCAGCACTCACCATTTCGCCGAAGACCTCCGCAAGCTCGCTATTGAGCTGCACCAAGTACTCTTTAGAAACTTGGGAAAACAGGTCGTCCTCGCACTCTTGCAGCTCAATACGGAACAATCCAGACTTAAGCCGTACTATTAGCTTATTGAAAGCCTCCTTAACTTCGTTCGACTGATCTTGAGAAAGGGGAATAACCGCCACTTCATCACCGAGCTCTACCTCCAGCGTGTACTTATCTTTATCCACTCGCACGAATGCCTTAAGAATTTCCATAGATGCTTCCTCGTTCACCAAATGCCTCCTTTCCACCTTCCAAGGTCCTCATGCTAGTCTCCTTCCAGTCTAGGCGATCATTCTTATCATCAAGGTTGACCAAGTCACTAGTAAACGGGTTTCCTGCATAAGTACTGTAGCCATTCCCCCCATGACATCTATAGATAGAACTGTAGGGCAGTGTGCGAACTGCAATATTCGCATCATGTGTTGAAATAAATACTATCTTTCCAGCCCTCGCGCGCTCCTTGAGCATTGGCACAATGACATCGCTGATATATTCATTCCCAAGGCTTCGTTCCGGCTCATCCAATATATACACGTCTTTATCCGTGCTCAGCTCCTTCTGCAGCATTACCATGGAGGCCTCTCCGCTTGACGGAGAATAGGGCAGTCCGCCAAGCGAGAAATAACGCTTAAAAAGCAGCAATTCATGGACAGTCTTGATACTTTCAACCTCCTCAATCTCATTTAGATCAGCAATGATCTGGAAAAGATCTGATGAATAGGCGTGATTGAGTATCCTTCTGACACAACTCGAAAAGTTTTTCTGCGGCGTCTTCTTGACTTTAGACAAGCTGGACCACGAACTGTCGGAAACGGAACCGTCCTGAAACATGAACTCTGTTCTAAATTGCAAATTTCCTTTACTGGTCCCTAAGCTCCCGACGTCATGTATAACTTCGAGAATCTCAGTATTGATCCCCTTTATAATTACAGCAGCGTTCAATTCCAACTTCATACGATTCAGGGCGTAGTCACGAAAACCTGTGGCCGTGGGCAATGCCGGCTGCCCAGTTTTTCTAGCGACCTCCGTGCGAAATTTCTCGATCGCAGTGTTCAGCAGGGAAATTTTCTTCCACTCCAGAAATTTTTCCCATCTCCTGTTTCCCAGCCGCTCCTCCAAACCGAATAAGATACTCCCTAGCGCAGCAGAATCTTCCTCGGAAAGCTCATCTCGCACCAAAGTGTTACCAGAGATGAACCGAATAAATTCCACCACTTTCTGCATTGCTCCTGAGTATTCAGTGAAATCACGTCTAGACTTCCCCTCTTCCTCTTGAATAATATCTTTCAACTTAATCCTTTTCGCGTTCTTATTAGTACGCTTAGAATCGAAGTATTTTTGGTACTTAACAAGACTAGTTATATCAACCTCCCGAGAATTACGCAGCGCCTCGATCTCATTCGTGCAGTAGTTGATTCCAAAAAGATTAAGATCAATCGATAAATCTTTTCCTTTTAGGTCAAAAATGTCATCAAGACGGTCGCTGGCAGATTCGAAGACTTTAGTATCGACTCCATTTTCAGAATAGTGCCTTGCGATCGCCTTGAGAATGCACGACTTCCCTGTTCCCTTTGGGCCAAACACTACATTTATATCGTTGAATATAGTCAACGAAAGCAAGCTGCCGTCTGGAAACGGACGGAGATCAAGATTCTCAGATGTCTTGCGATCCAAAACAGTGTTGATTGTCGTAGGGTCCTTCTTCAGCAAAAGACAAAAGTGCTCAAAGCTGTCGACTGGCAGCCGCAGATCAGGCAGGCCAGTGCTAAGCTCCTTATACTTTCCCCAATCGTGAATGTCTGTGCCATATATCGAAGCATGGCCATGAGAGATGTATATTCCTGCAGATATTGAATTAGAAACTTCTTTTAGTATCAGCTCTGGATTATTTGTTCTTGATTCAAGCTCTTCAATCGCCGCATCAGAAACCATTGGCATTTTCTTGTAATGCGCCACATAAATTGGCTTTAAATCATCAAATTCTCTTACTACTTCCTCAATAGTGGCAGTGAAATCATCTGGTGTTGAGTTTTTCGTTATTTGAGAAACTGCGGAGTCAAATTGCTTCGACAATCTAGGAGAGACGACGACTAGAAGGTGGCCCCTGCTGCCACTGCCATCGACAACATCAAGCTCAACGCCTGGCCAAACCTGCAAATCCCCATCAATTAGAGACTCAATCTGACAAAACTGAGCCAGATCGAACACGTTATGGTTGGTTATTGCAATGATTCCGACGTCTGTTGAAGCGAGCACTTCACAGAAGTCCTGTGCGCTGATTTCCCGCGTCGGCGCATCACCAGATTTACACTTCTTGGTATGGGTATGGATATCGATCTTCATCTGTGCCCCCTCGCCAAACGCACCCGAGACCTATAAATGATCTGACCATCCGCTTCATCTGCGCTGAAGTCATAGCGTTATTGCATTATTGTCTTAACTCAGCCAATAACGCAAAAGCGCATGGGCATGACGTGATCTTCCCCCGATAAAATGGGCACATTTCATTCCACGTAGCCACCCCTCAAATTCCAGTGAGCTCAGATAGCCCCAGGGCGATCAACCACCGCCGCGCTCTGGCACCCGCCCTCAGATTCTGATGACGGGCGAAGAATTTCTCCATACTTAGAGCCCTCAGGCATTTAGTAAAAGCTACGCCTTTTTGGTAGATACTGGAATGTAAACGGCGTCCGGCCGCTCTTCCTTCAAACTAAAAATTATAGTCCCGACCTCGTATCCAACATCACACTTTCTAATAAACATTGTCTGGCGCTTCAACCCAACTCCATCTCCAGTCAACCATTCGAGCACCTGATTTGTCTGCTCTGTTATTAATGGTTCATCTGATTTGGCTTTTGATCTACGCGTGAAGTAATGCTCCAGAGCGCCTGCGACGATATCCGGAGCACTGAGCATATCCATCTGCCCCGGGGCTTTTTCCTCAAAGGGAGTTGCGCCACCTAGAAGTGCATATTGATGAGGTGAATAGTGATGCAAAAGGCGCTGCAAGAGATCTAAAACCCTTTCAAACCTTTCTGCCGGCTCTGCTATGGAGTCATGATCGGTCATCCAAAAGACCTTCTGATCCGGCTTTGAAAGAAGAGCAACAAGGTACGAGATAAAATGACAGATCACTACCACCTTTTCCGCGACCGCCGGCTTCCAGTCACCAAACCCTTCATTTTTGAGAATATTAGCCACATGCCGCTTCGACTCCGAGGCTGTCTCACCACCTAAAACTGTTCCAACATTTTTATCAACTATGACAGTTAGAAGAAATCCATTCACGAGATTGCTAAGCGCAGAAAGGTAATCAGGTAGAGCTCTTTTTATAGGGCCATATCTAAAATCTTTGAACGCTATTTCTTTAAATGGATCATTTAGACCATGAGCGGCCCGAATTTCTTTCATTCGTGATGTGAAAGGCTCAGACTGATTCCATGCACATACTAAGAATGAATATGTCAAATATCGGCTATCAGGGCTTTCGCCGCCATAATCCGAGTAGATTGCAATAGTTTCGTTGTCATCCCGGAGATTAGGAAGAATAAGACGGCCTTGCTCATCGGCAGATCTAAGCAGTCTTTGTAGCTCCCTAGTAAACCATAGGTAGTTCTCCGAGTCGTCGACTATATCAAAGCTCGGATTCTGAAGCGTCCACCGCTGCGCAAGCCTCCTAAGCTCAATAATCTGTTCTGGTGTGGCCATAATTTCCGCTCTCAATCTGCAAATAAATCTATGAATTTTTGTGCTTCATCGTATTTTTAATTTTCCTATTTATCTTCCACCCACGTAAGTATATCAACAATCCATGCCAGTCTTTTTCTGCGTACTTATCCAACATTTTTTTGTTAAGATTAATCTGAGGTATAGGCCAGCGAATGCAGTCTTTCCATTCTGGCTCCGATATGATTTCCTTTGCGGTAAAGAATCTAATCTCGTCCTTCGAGTAGTTATAAATTATAAATATTCTCTCTACGTTGATCGATAATGCCTTGGCACTCAGACCTCTTTGATTTCTCCAATTCTTACCACTTTTTATCTGAATTTCTTTATAGCACCCTTCAAACCCTACGATTCCGTCTATTCCTTTATCATCAACCAACGCCGGAAAGACATCGAATCCCTCCTGCAAGAGTCTTGACCAAATAATGAACTCATGACGCTTTGAACCGCCCCGGGTTTCGTGGAGGCTCCAACCTCTGAGAGAATGGAGCCATGAAGAAGATACCGAAGTATTCCCCTGAAGTCCGCGAGCGCGCTGTACGCATGGTACAGGAGCACCGTGGCGAGTA